>UMII01000280.1_pt1 | contig 68837 bp, 79 predicted proteins | sample 1965731 | NCBI WGS metagenome assembly UMII01 (sample SAMEA4836118, study PRJEB28245) | human gut metagenome | biome: gut microbiome; material: fecal sample | place: Denmark | collected 2008
CGCTGAGAGGACACGCATCTGGACGGTCACTTTAGCGCCCCAAGATAAATTATAGAACCACTTTTTCGATTGGGAGCTCTTTAGATTACGTTCATATCAGTATTTATTAGACTTAGAGCTGAGTATTGTGACCAGCGCGTACCGCCGTTTACTCTTTTGCTTCACCGTCTTTTCCCTTCCGGTCTTTTAGCATCACAGCAATACAGCTTTTTCCTCAGTATCTTTCGCTCGACAGCTAGATCCGCCGGATCGAAACAGCTTTTCAGGGCTGATGCCCTGAAAAGACAGCCTGACAGCCCACTTTAAATCACTGTCTTTTTCCTGTATAATACCCTTATCATCATCTCACTCTTTAGGAGGAAACATGCCTAAAAATAGACTGGAAGCGTTCAGTGACGGCGTCCTTGCCATCATCATCACCATCATGGTCCTTGCCATGGAGGCGCCGGAAGGAAAATCTTGGCGCGATCTTGGCGCCGTTATTCCGACGTTCATTGGCTACATTATCAGCTATACCTATGTTGGGATTTACTGGGTGAATCATCACCGACTGCTCCAGTCCGTGGAGACCATCAAGGGTCGAAGCCTGTGGGCCAATCTTTTGTGGATGTTTTTTGTGTCCCTCATTCCTTTTGCTACGGCCTGGGCTTCTAATACAGGATTTGCCGCTGTACCCGTTTCTCTTTATGGTGGGGTCCTTTTCCTTACGGCCATCGCTTATCAAACCCTTGATATGACCATCCGTCACGCCAAAGGACAAATGGACAGCCTTTGGACGGTGGCGACGGGGGACAGACGGAACCTTCTCACGGTCACAAGCTATGCCGTTACGGTGCCGCTTGCCTACATCTATGTTCCTGCGGTCTATTTGATTTATGTTCTGACAGCCTTTTTATGGATCTTTCCTGAAGTAGAAGGCCACGCTTCTTGAAACCCTGCTTGTCAGGCCCTTTGCTTTCTCAATCAGTGAGGAGGTAAGAGGCTTTTCTTGACGCGGTACGGTCCTCATTGTATCATGAAAGGAAGTAGAAACCGGTAAGAAGGGAGGATCCCATCTTGTATGATCCGCGTCTTGAGACATTTTTGTGCGTTGCCGACAATGGCAGTTTCAATAAAGCGGCCGAAGTTTTATACATTTCTCCGCCTGCTGTCATCAAACAGATCAATGGCCTTGAAAAAAGCTTGGGCTTTTCGCTTTTTCTACGGACTCACCGCGGTCTTTTTCTCACCGCATCAGGGGCCTCCCTTGCCGAAGATGCCCGTTACGTCATTCAGTACAGCAAGGATTCCATCGTCCGGGCCCGGAGGGCCATGGAGCAGGGGGCAGAGACCATCCGCATCGGGTCTTCGCCCATGACGCCGGCCCAGGTCCTTGTGGATTTGATGCCTCAGTTGCAGGACTTTGATCAAAGAATCAAATTCCAGGTCATTCCTTTTGAAAACACGCCGGAAAACGCGCGGGAAATCTTGTCTCATTTAGGACGCAATATTGATGTTGTGGCGGGGATTTTTGACGAAACGATGCTGCGCCTGCGGAGATGCCAGGGTTTTGAACTTAAAAGGACCCCCCTTTGCTGTGCCCTTTCCCTGCATCATCCCTTGGCGAGAAAGGACTTTCTCACCGTAGAGGACCTTCATGGCGAGGCGCTCATGCTCATTCGGGAAGGGTGGAACCATTATGTGGATGAACTGCGTCACAATCTCATGGACGGGCACCCTGAAATCAAATTGATAGACTTTGATTTTTATGATACGGAAGCCTTTAACGAATGTGACCGGAAGAACGCCCTCCTTATGGCCGTTCCTCAGTGGGAAGCTGTTCATCCTCTTCTTAAGATCCTTCCTGTGAGGTGGGACTACACGGTCCCTTATGGGCTCCTTTACGGGCATAAGCCTTCGGCGCCAGTAAAGCGCTTTTTGCACGCCCTTGCGCAGATAACGGAAAGGTTTACTAAAAACGAGCTTTAACGAAAAGGTTCATACTGCAAAGCGAAACGAGACTTCTGTGGAGGTCTCGCTTTTCTTATAATGGGGACATAAGCGAAAAGGAGGATCCCCTATGAAGATAACCTTTGGCATCCTTGCCCTTTCGGCACTCCTGCTCTTTGGTTCCGGCTGCGGGGACATGCAGGCGAGCCAAGCGCCGCAAAAAGAGCAGACCATAGAGGAAAGGAACACGACGATGAACGGACATTTCACGCAAAAGACGCCCATCAAAGAGGTTATGGAATCGCCTGTTTTTAAACCTTACGGGCGGCTCCTTTTCCCCGTTCATACAGGCTGCTGGAGCGGTCACACCTTGGAAGACCTCCGACTCATTTGGTACTGTCACATCGACCCCAAGGAGACGACAGCCATTGTCAATGACCTTTGGGAGCGGGCGCAGCAAAAAGAAACGGTATTTTATGATATCTACAGCGTTGCCGAAAAGGCGGCGGACCCCCGCAAAAAGGACACGGGCCTTTTTTTCTTCAAAGGCCGGAAAGGGGCTCCTTTTGCCGTTGTGAACGCTGGCGGCGGCTTTATCTATGTGGGCGCCATGCACGATAGTTTTCCCCATGCTTATGAGCTTTCTAAACGGGGCTATAACGCCTTTGCCCTCATCTACCGGCCGGGCGCGCAAACGGCCTGCGAAGACCTGGCGCGGGCCATCAGCTTCATCTTTGCCCATGCGGATGAACTGGGCGTTGACATCAAGGACTATTCCCTTTGGGGCGGTTCGGCAGGGGCCCGCATGGCGGCCTACCTTGGCTCTTACGGGCCCGTAGCTTTTGGCGGGAATGACCTGCCTCGTCCAGGGGCTGTCATCATGGAGTACACGGGCCATTCGGATTACACCAAAAATGACCCGCCAACCTTTGCCGTGGTTGGTGACGATGATGGCATCGCCAATTGGCGCGTTATGCAGCGCCGGTTGGAAATCCTAAGCAATCTTGGCATTCCCACGGAATTCCATCATTATCCCGGCCTTGGCCATGGCTTTGGTCTTGGCACCGGAACGGCGTCAGAAGGCTGGTTTGATAAGGCCGTTGCCTTCTGGGAAGCACAAATGAAAAAATAACCGAGGAGGAAAGAATCATCATGAAAAAAAGGATGCTTGGAAAAGACCTTGAAGTTTCTGCCATCGGTCTTGGCTGTATGGGCATGAGCCATGCTTATGGCGCGCCTAGTGACCGCAAGGAAATGACGGAACTGATTGCGCGCGCCGTCGAGCTTGGCTGCACATTTTTTGACACGGCTGAATCCTACGGCACGGAAGAAAACCCTCACGACAATGAAGAACTTTTGGGGATTGCTTTAAAGCCCTATCGCAGCAAGGTGAAGATTGCCACGAAGTTTGGCATCAGTTTTGACTGGGACGCACCGTCCGTCAATAAACCGCTCATCGTCGATTCTTGTCCGGAAACGATCCGCAAAAGCGTGGAAGGCTCCCTAAAACGGCTTCAGACGGACCATATCGACCTGTACTACCAGCACCGCGTCGACCCCAAGATTCCTATTGAGGAAGTGGCGGGAACGGTGAAGGACCTTATTGATGAGGGAAAGATTACCCATTGGGGCCTTTCCGAAGTGGACGAAGAAACGCTGCGTCGGGCCCACAAGGTCTGCCCGGTGACGGCCATCCAGAACCGCTATTCCATGATGGCCCGCTGGTATGAATCTCTTTTCCCCGTCTTGGAGGAACTGGGCGTGGGCTTTGTTGCTTTTTCGCCCCTTGCAAACGGCTTTTTGACGGCGGCCTACAAAAAGGGCACGGCCTTTACGGAAAAAGGCGATTACCGCTCCGTCATGCCCCAATTTTCCAGTGAAGGGCAGGCTGAAAATGCAGGCCTCGTAGCCCTTCTCGAAAAGATCGCCCGCGAAAAAAACGCCACGCCGGCCCAGGTTTCCCTTGCCTGGATGCTAGAGAAAAAGCCCTATATTGTGCCCATTCCAGGGACGCGGAAGTGCAGCCGTCTCGAAGAAAACTTGGGCGCTGCAGCCCTTAGATTTACGCCGGAAGAACTGGCGTCCCTTGACGGAGAGCTGCGCCATACGAAAATGTCTGCGGTTTTTGGCGGCACGGCCATCAAAAAATAAATCGGTATGATTCACTAAGTGACAATAGGAGGCACTATTATGCGTAAAAATCTTGGAACGAAACCTTTCTTTTATCCACTGCCCGTCCTCATCATTGGTTCCTACGATGAAAAGGGGAAGCCGGACCTTATGAACGCCGCTTGGGGCGGACTTTATGAAGCAGATAAGGTGATCTTGAGCCTTAGCCAAAGTCATCAGACAACGGAAAACATCAAGGTAAAGAAAGCCTTTACCATCAGCTTTGCTGATAAGGCACATCTTGTTTCCGCTGATTACGTGGGCCTTGTGTCAGCAAAAAATGAACCAAAGAAAGTGGAAAAATCGGGCTTCCACGTTGTAAAAAGTGAATTTGTCGACGCCCCCCTTGTAATAGATCTCCCCGTTGCCCTTGAGTGCACCCTCATTAAGGTGAACGAAGACGGAAGCCTTATTGGCAAGATTGAAAATGTAAGCATCGATGAAAGTGCCCTTGATGTTGAGGGAAACCTTGATATGACGCGGTTCGCGCCCCTTTCCTTTGAACCTTTCCATCGTACCTATCACGTCCTTGGCGAAAAAGTCGGCACGGCTTTTAAGGATGGGGGCGAACTGAAATGACGGAGAAACCTTTTGTGGTCTGCCATATGCTGACAAGCCTCAACGGCAAGATCGATGGGGCCTTCTTTGATAATCCGGCGGCTGGACCTGGCCTTGACCGCACGGGTAAGATCCGCAGCGGCTACCATTGTGACGCCATTGTTTTTGGCGCGGTGACCATGGAAGCCTTCTGCGAGGGAAAACTTAATGAGGCAGTCCTTGCAGGTAAAAAGGACCTTCCCAAAAAGGATTGGGTGAGCCCGGAAGTGGCAGATAATGAGGGCTTTCAGGTGGTCCTCGATCCCCTGGGAAGGCTTGCCTACCATCGGCCTTTCCTGCAGCGCGGTACAGGGCCCCGTCAGCACATCATTGAAGTGGTGTCGGAAAAAGTCTCCGGCGCTTATCTTTCCTATCTCCGGGAAGTGGGCGTCTCCTATATTGTAGCCGGCGAGGATAGCCTTAAAGGCTCCGTCATCCTGCAAAAACTAGCGGACCTTTTTGGTATTTCCCGCATTGCCTTAAGCGGCGGCGGCCTCACGAACGGCACCTTCCTGCGGGAGGGCCTTATTGATGAACTGAGTCTTGTCATCGTTCCCGTCGCGGAAATGGAAAAGGGGGCAACCTCTTTTGAAGCCATGGATGGGGCGCCCCTTTTGAAGAACCCGGCCTTTATCTTAAAGGGTGTGGAAGTCCTTGCAAAAGATGCGCTGTGGATCCGCTATGAGCGGGTAAATGGATAAGGAGGGTAGGGATGAAAAAGAGGCAATTTCTTGCAGCGGCCCTTTTTAGTGCGGCCGTGATGACTTTTGGCACGGTTTCTTTCGGAGAAGCGGCAGAATCCCTTCAGATCAAGGAACAAGGCATCTTTTCTGCCGGCGGGACCGTGATCCATTCTCCGGGAACCTTTGACATCAGTCACTACTATACGTCGCGGGAAGGGTCCACGGCCCATGTGGACCACGCCAATGTCCTTTATGAAGTGCCCCAAAAGGAAACGGGCCTTCCCATGGTCTTTCTCCATGGCTATGGTCAGTCCCGCACGGGATGGATGGCGACGCCGGACGGCAAGCCGGGCTGGGCGGATTTCTTTTTGTGCCACGGTCACAGTGTGTACCTTATTGATGAACCGCGCCGTGGTGAGGCAGGGGCAACAGGGAAGGCGGGCACCATGACGACGACCCCTAGTGACCAGACTTGGTATACGCAGTTTCGCATCGGTACCTACAAAAATGGCGCCTTTACATATAATAAGGACTCCAAGTTCCCCAAAGGAGAAGCGGCCCTGAACCAGTTCTTCCGGCAGATGACACCGGATACGGGCATGGATAACGCCGCCGGTGAGCAGGCCATTGATACGGATGTTGTCGCAAAGGCCGTCGCTGCTGCCATTGATGAAATCTACGACCGGACGGGGAAAAAGTCCATCCTCGTGACCCATTCCCAGGGCGGCGGACCGGGCTGGGAAACGGTACGCTACACGCCTCATGTAGCGGCCATTGTCGCCATTGAACCGGGCGGCGCTGCAGCGCCTGGCAGTGCGGCTTATAAAGCCATGGCAGAGCAAAAAATCCCTGTCACCTTCTATTATGGGGACTATATTGGAAATGACCTTCCTGACATTCCCGCAGCTGCTATGTGGCAGCGCATGGCAGAAACGGCCGATACATTTACAGCGGCCTATGAAAAAGAAGGACTTACGAGTACGGTCGTCCATTTGCCCAAGCTCGGCATCAAAGGAAACTCTCATTTTATGTTCGAAGAAGCAAATCGTGACGAGATTGCAGAATTGCTTGAGAAGTGGCTTCAAACGTACGCCGCAAAATGAATTTCATAAGTAGCAGAGCAGGGAACCTAAGGCGGATTAAATACATTTAGTCTTTTTTTACCCTGGGAATGCCGCGGGAAAGCCCATGGAAAGAAAAATCTTTCGAGAAAAAATTGCAGTCACTACGGAGAAAAAAGTGGCACTTTTAGTAAAAATGGTGTAGTATAGCCTAGTAATCCACTTGGCTAATGGCTTACCCTAGATAGGGACAGCACGTTCCGTTCCTATCCAGTTACATCAAGCTGCGGGACGGCAGGTCTTCCTTGCGGGCATGGTGCACCAAAGGAACCGATCCGTCCGTTTTTTCAAAGGAAGATTATCATGCGTACTTCGATTCCTGTCTCATCCCTTTACCCTTTGCTGGGCCTCTCTGCTTCCGCCTTTTTGTTCAATACGTCGGAATTTATGCCCATTGGCTTGCTCCTTGATATTTCCCAATCCTTCGGCATGTCGCCGGGCCACACGGGCATCATGATCACGCTCTACGCCTGGTTTGTAGGGTTCCTTTCCCTGCCCCTCATGCTGGCAACGTGCCGCATGGCACCGAAACGGCTCCTCCTTTTTACCATGGCCCTTTTTGTCATAGGTCAGGCGGGCTCCGGTCTTGCCGTCAATTTCCCCATGCTCGTCGCCTTCCGCATTGTCGTCGCCTGTGCCCATTCGATCTTTTGGGCCATTGTGGGCCCGTTGGCAACGCAGATTGTGCCGCGGGGGCATCAGCCTTTTGCCCTTTCCATGGTTGCAACGGGTACATCCATTGCCATGATCTTGGGGCTCCCCTTGGGGCGGCTCATTGGTCTTGCCCTTGGGTGGCGCATGACCTTCCTGTTCCTTTCCTTTGTTTCCCTATTGGACATGGCCTATCTGTGGCGTATCTTCCCTGTGCTGACGCAAGGGGCGCCCTTTACGCTCCATGACCTGCCCGGCCTTTTGCGAAATCCCATTGTCATGGGTGTGTCCTTCCTGGCCCTTCTGTATGCAGGCTCCTATTTCACGGTCTACAGCTACATCGAGCCCTTTCTTGAAACGGTGGCCCATTTCTCGGCCCAAGGCATTACGTGGACACTTGTCTTCCTTGGTGTCTGCGGCATCGGCGGCAGTGCTGTCTTTTCCCGCTTTTATGAAGCGCGCCGCCAGCCCGTATTTTACTTTGAACTGGGGGCCCTTCTTGCGGTCATGGTGCTCTTTTTGCCGGCAGCGTCCTTCCGCCCGACTATGCTCCTTTGCTGCATGGTCTTTGGCATGATCTTTACCATGTTCGGGACCACTATGCAGGCCGAACTCATCCGTGGCTGCCCCCAAGCGGCAGCGCCTGTTGCCATGGCTATTTATTCGGGCATTTTCAACGTGGGGATTGCAAGCGGCACCTGGCTTGGTGGACACCTTGTTTCAAGGGACCTGCTGTCCTACATCGGCTTTGCCGGTGCCGTCCTTGCTGTAGGTGCGACCCTTGTTGCCCTGTGCTTTTACGTGCCGAAAATAAAGGCAGGAAGCGGGCAGCCTTAACTTCATCATAGAACCCGGAGCAGGGGAGACGCCCTGCTTCGGGATTTTTGTTATGTAACGGCAACTAAACGGTGCGATTTGTGCGCTGAGCCAAAATATTGACCTCCTTCATATGGTATAATAGGATAGCAGCCTTAAAACAAAGGAATGCAGAAAGGATGAATCCCATGAAAGAACTGACCCCCGACCTTCTTCAGGAGTTTAGCCGGTCCTATGCCCAAAAAGACGGGGCACAGACCCTTCATACAATGCTTTATAAAACCGATATGGCGGACCTTTCCTACGTGCCGCTTAAAGGGGCGGCCCTTAAAGGCGCTTTTTCCGTGGAAGTAAAGACCCGCGGCATTACGGCCCAGGAACAGTCCGGTCGATGCTGGCTGTTTGCGGCCCTAAACATCCTCCGCGAAAAGGTGGCGGAAAAATGCAAGCTTGATGAATTTGAGCTTTCTCAGAACTACCTTTCTTTTTATGATAAGCTGGAAAAATCCAATAACGTTCTGCAGATGGTCATCGACCATGCCCATGAACCCATTAAGGGGGAGCTCATGCAGTATGTGCTCCAGGGCGTTGCCGATGGAGGATACTGGTGCGAAGCCGTTGATCTCGTGGAAAAATACGGTGTTGTCCCCAAACAGGTCCAGCCGGAAACGTACCAGTCAAGTCATACGGCTCGCTTTGTGAGCACCATCAATCGCCTTGTGCGCAAAGACGCCTGGGAACTGCGGGAACTCGTTCTTGCCGGAAAGGATCCTTATGCCCGTAAGAAGGAAATGATGCAGGAAATCTATGATGCCCAGTGCATTGCTTTTGGTGAACCGGTCCAGACCTTTGATTTTTCCTACCGAGACAAGGACAAGGTCTATCATGAGGAACGGAATCTGACGCCTCTTGATTTTTATCATCAATATGTCGAAGGTTCGCTCCGGGATTACGTAGCCATTGTCAATGAACCGACGGAGATCATGCCTCTTAATAAACCCATCCAGTTCCATGGAGTGGAAAACATGGTGGGCCGCGATATGCTGGCACTTAATTTGCCGCAAAAAGAGATGGAAGCGCTCTGCGTCAAACAGCTTGAAGCTGGAGATGCCATTTGGTTTGCCTGCGATGCTGGGGCTTATGGAGCGCGGAAGGAAGGCGTTTGGGATCCTGAGAGCGTTTGCTGCGAGGCCCTTTTGGGCGGATTTTCAACAGCTATGCCCAAAGGCAGGCGCCTCGAGTATAACAGCAGTTCGGCAACGCATGCCATGATCCTTGTAGGCGTTCATTTTGATGAGACAGGTGTGCCCGACCGCTGGAAAATTGAAAATTCCTGGGGCAAGGATGTAGGCGACGGCGGTTATTTCGTCTGTTCCGAGAAATATTTCGAGGACTTTGTATACGAAGCCGTTATCCATAAAAAGCACTTGACGGAAGCACAGCGCAAGATGCTTGAAGAAGAACCGGTCATCATCAATGCTTGGGATGAGGATCACTGAAAAATTCTAAAATGTTCTTGACATTCCCCTAAAAATTGTGTAAGATATCACAGTCAGCTGTTTTAACGGAGTGGTACTCAAGTGGCTGAAGAGGACGGTTTGCTAAATCGTTAGGAGGGTTAAACCTCGCCAGGGTTCAAATCCCTGCCACTCCGCCATATTGGATGATAAGCCTTCAGGAGCAATCCTGAAGGCTTTTTTAGTTTTTACTCAGCCCAAAAATTGGGCTGAGTTGATGTAGACGTGAGCTCATTGCTTTAAGTAAAGATGAATCTAAAGCAATAGGCTCATGACCTATCGTAAGATGGACCATCTCACGATTTACGATAGATGACGCCTGGGCGCTTCCCCTCCTAACCTTTTGTCGTCACCTCCAGCGCCCAGCTCATCAGGCAAGAAGCTTTTTTCAGCCTATGGACCTATACGCGGCCATCTGCGTTGTCGCCAACGACCTCAATCGCCTCGACGTATCGGCCTCTGGCCGCAAGGAAACTCGTGCGTCGCCGATTTGTTTTTGGTGGCGCCGCTTCGGAGAACCTTTGCGCAACAGATTCCGCGTCGCTGCGCTAGCGGATTGCTGGTGTCTCAGGTCCGCCGTCGTCGATGAGGCCGGGTGCTCCTAGCATCCGACTACGTCTAGGCCATATGTGAAAAAAGCAAATGAAAATAAAAAAGACCAAAGGAGCAACGACAAATCGTGTTCCTACGGGACTGGGCGGACCGCTACGGTCTTTTGCCTTAGAATTTCTTTGTATTTGCCTTACAAGCTCCTCCTTCCGACAAGAAACGTACCCTTCGACAACACAATTGACGCATAGCGCCAATCCGCTCCCTTTCGGTGGAGGGTGAGGAGCGCGGCGACGTTACATTACGAGCGGTAAGCGAAGAACATTTTTCGATGGTTCAAGGCTGCCTTAAGGCATGGCCTTAGCCGTGCCGGCAGACCGCAAAACCCTGTTATCGAAAAATTTGGTTGGCGCCCAGTACCGCAGGGACATGGTTTGGCGTCGGCATCACGGTCTTTCTCCTTATGGTCTTTTAGTATCAAAGCACCCCAGCGTCACAGTACCATAGCCTTTTCCATGCAATCCTTCGCTCGACAGTGAGAGCCGCAGGCTCGAGACAGCCATTCAGGGCCCATGGCCTGAATAGACAGCTTGATAGCCGCCTTCCAAATTTCCTTCTTTTCATGTATCATAAGCATGTATCTGATTTCAATGTAAAGGAGAATCCTTATGCTGCAGGATATTGGTCAAGGTCTTTTCCGTAATGAATATATGCCGGTGCCACCCCAGAAAGAAGACATTGTCTTTTCCTTTGATGGCGGCAAGACCCTTCTTCGGGAAGGCGAGGAAGGAATCGAGGTACCCCTTGTTGGGTCGCTAAAGGAGGCAGAGCTACCCCATTTGCAGTATCTTTTTCGCATTGGGGAACGGTCTTATTACCTTTGGATGGGGAAGGAGCCGCTTCAGAAGGCGCGCTTTTCCTATGAAATCGTCCGCAAATTCCGCTTGGCCTGTCCTCAGGCCCTCTGCTTTGCGGGAGAGACGGCCTATCATCTGTACCGCTGGTACCGGGACAATCGGTTCTGCGGAGTCTGCGGCCATGAGATGGTCCATGATACAGTAGAACGGGCCATACGCTGCCCCAGCTGTGAGCATGTGGTCTATCCTAAGATTATGCCTGCCGTTATTGTCGGCGTCATCCACGAGGGAAAGCTTCTTACAAGCCGCTATGCCGGCCGGGCTTATGGCGGTCTCGCCCTTATTGCCGGTTTTGTTGAAATTGGTGAGACCGGTGAAGACACGGTGCGCCGGGAAGTTATGGAAGAGGTGGGCCTTAAAGTAAAGAACATCACCTACTTTGCTACCCAGCCCTGGGGCTTTGAATCAGATCTGCTCTTGGGGTACTTCTGTGAAGTCGATGGGGATCCGACCATCCATGTGGATCACAGGGAGCTTGCCACAGCAGAATGGATGGATGCGGAGATGCTCCAAAAAGAGGAACTTCAAACCATTACCCTAACGGCAACGATGATGGATACCTTTCGTAAAGGCCTCTATCCACCTAAAAATAAACTCTTTCGGCAAGGGAAGGAGTAATCACCATTATTTTTGACAAATGTCAGAAATAATGGTATTATATGACATATGTCAGAAAAAGAAAAGGAGGCCCATGCATGGGCAGAACGAAACGGAGCCGCAGGGTAGGGACTTATCCCGAGTGGAATAGCTTTGTCCCCGAAGAAGGGGAGCACCCAGAGACAGTCTTTCTTTCCATCGAGGAATTTGAGACCATCCGTCTTATCGATTATGAACATTTGACGCAACAGGCTTGTGCTGACAATATGCAGGTTGCGCGGACAACGGTGACGGATATGTACGACCATGCCCGTTTCATCCTTGCTGACTGTCTTATAAGCGGCAAGAAACTTGTCATTGCCGGAGGCCACTACAAGCTCAAGGAAACCGCTTTACGAGGCAATGATTTTGTAAAACAGAAAGGACTTGATATTATGCGTGTTGCTGTTCCCTATGAAGAAGGTTCCGTGTTCCAGCATTTTGGCCGGACGGAAACCTTTAAAGTCTACGATATTGATCACGGTGCTATTGTCTCGTCCGCCCTTCTGTCCACGATGGGCCAGGGCCATGGCGCGCTGAGCGGCTTTCTGCGGGAAGCCGGTGTGGATACGGTCCTTTGCGGCGGTATCGGTGAAGGCGCAAGACAGGCCTTGGGCGCGGAAAAAATCAACTTTTATACCGGCGTGACCGGTTTATGTGACGACGCTGCCGCGGCTTTTTTAGCGGGGAATCTTGTGTATTCAAATGAGCCACGTGCCTGCGACCATCATGACCACCATGAGGGCGGCTGTCATCACAGGTAAGATCAATGGAGCAGGGAGCACCCGAGTCTTTCAGGTGCTCTTTTTTTGTGGCACCTTTTGAGAAAAAGGAGTTCATCATGGATTACCATATTCGTCCCCTGGAAAAACGGGATTATACGCTGCTGCCCGATTTTCTATATGAAACAATTTATGTTCCCAAAGGACGGAAGAAGCCGTCCAAAAAGATCCTAAATATGCCCGAACTGCGACTTTATACCCATGGGTTTGGGCAAAAAGCTTCTGATTTTGGTTTTGCAGCGGAGTGGAAGCATCATGTGATTGGCACGGTATGGGCCCGCATCATGAAAGATTATTCCCATATCAATAAGGAGATTCCTTCCCTTGTCCTTTCCATCAGTGCGTCCCATAGGGGCAAAGGATTGGGCACTAGGCTTCTGACAAAACTCATGAAAGAGGCAAAGCTCATTGGCTATCCGGCCCTTTCCCTTTCGGTCCAGGTCTCGAATCCGGCACGGTTTCTCTACAAAAAACTGGGCTTTGAATCTCTGACTGTCGTCAAAGGGGAAACGGAGGAAGAAATCGTTATGGTGAAGGAATTTTCTTAAAGTCTGTGGACGCTCTCCTTTTCATTTCGTATAATAAAAGGATATGAAATAGAAAGGACCGTTATTTATGGATCGTATTCTTCTTTTAGCGGCTGCACTCCTATGGGGCGGCACGCTGTCAGCCCAGCGCATCAGCACACAGTTTCTCGGGGCTTTTTCCTTTATGGGTGTCCGCTATCTTGCGGGCTTTTTATCCATGCTGCCCATTGTCTATTGGGAACAGCGGTATCATAACCATGCCATCGACGGAGAAAAAAAGCCTTTTTCTCTTGTCCTAGCGGCGGCAATCCTTGCCATCTTCCTTACGGCGGGGACCGGTTTTCAGCAACTGGGAATGTTCTACACGACAGCGGGCAAGGCGGGGTTCATTACGAGCCTTTATATCGTCATCGTGCCGTTTTTTGCCTACTTTGTGGGGCAGCCCCTTCGTCGGACTGCTATCATCGGGAGCCTCCTTGCCATGATCGGTATGTATTTTCTTGCGTATCCTACGGATGGAGCTTCTTTTAACCGCGGTGATATCTTGATTGCCATTTGTTCCGTCGTCTGGTCTATCTATATCCTGCTTGTGGACCGCTGGGCTGTTCATTATGCAGGGTTTACCCTCGTTGCCGTGGAATTCTTTTTTGCCAGCATCTACAACCTTGTCTTAAGTCAGCTTGCTGGCGAAGTCATTACCCTGAATCATATTGAGGCAGCCCTTTGGCCAATCTTGTACTGCGGCTTTTTGGGCGGCGGCCTTGCTTATTCCTTCCAGTTTATCGGGCAGCGCGGCGTGGGACCGACCGAAGCGTCACTGCTTTTAAGTTCGGAAACTGTCTTCAGCGTCATCGGCGGCTGGCTAATCTTGGGGGAAATCCTGTCCGGAAGGGAATTGGTGGGTTGCTTGTTTATGCTGATGGGAATCATTAGCAGTCAGATTAAAATTAAATAGAACTCGGAACAAAAATTGCTCTGATTCGATGCAGTTACGTGTCATCATTGGATTTTAAATGATTGATCTTATGCCAATGATGGCATGTCCCGTCGTAACATGATACGTACCATAATCTTATGTTAAAGTCGCCCGAAATATGCCTCCGTCCGTCCCTTTTGAGGCAGCCAAAAAATTGGGCTGATTTGATGAAGTACGTGAGTCCATTGCTTTGAGAAAAATTAATCTGAAGCAACGGACTCATGGCATATCGTACAACGGAACGTTTCACGGTAGGGGATAGCTATTGCCTGGGCGCTTCCTTTCCTAACTATGTGCCGTTACCTCCAGTGCCTAGCTTATCAAAGCGGAATCTTTTTGCAATCTTCGTGCTATATGGGCCTATCTACGATGTTGCTGGCGACCTCCATTTCCTCAACGTACCGGCCTCTGGCCGCGAGGAAACTCACGCGTTGCCGCTTCGGAGAACCTTCGCGCAACAGCTCTTGCGTCGCTGCGCTAGCGGATTGCTGGCGTCTCAGGTTTGACTCGTCGCGGAGACCGCGGGCTCCTCGTACCTGGATCCATCTGAACCGAATTTACAAAAAGCAATTGGAAGAAAAGAATGGAACGGGCGGGCCAAATCGCTCTACGGGAGGGGCCGAATTGATTTTTCAATCACACGGTCCTGCAGCCGAATCGCTTCTACAGCGTCTTGCGATTTGCGGCTTTGGCCCATTGAAAAATGATCCTCGCTAACCGCTCGTGATGAGACGTCGGGCAAAAATCGCCTTCCTCATCCATTCCCTACTCCTGCAAGCAAGCCTTTTCGGTGGATACCCCTGCCTTGGTAAGGCGGAAAGACCAGAAATCAAAACGATTGTAAAGCTTAAGACCATGAAACAAGTCCTAAACCGAATTTAGATACAGGTTCGGTTTAGGACTCTTCGTTTATATTTTTGTTCTTCAGAAATTGATTTTTATACAGAAATCACGACCGAATCTGGAACAACCCGCGTTCGTGTTTTCCCTCTGAGCTCGACTCGTGCAGTCGATCCGCCTTTGCCAAGGCGGGGGACCCAAACCGGGACATTTCTACAAGCTGGCATCATCAACATTTCTCGGTTTTGGTGATGGATGAGGACGCACAGTGACGTTTCCCAGCGAACGATAGTGAGGACCATTCGCCCGAGTCCCAAGCTCGCTTTGGATCGCCAGTGGAAGAGCGCAGGGACATGTTTCCGAACGAATTTAATTCGGCGCCCAGTCCCGTAGGGACACGGTTTGGCATTGGCCTCGCGATTTTTTAGCATTACAGCATCAAAGCCCCCAGCGGCCTCTAGTCCTCTTCAGAACGACAGCAAAAGCCGCAGGCTCGAGACCGCCTTTCAGGGATTAGGTCCTGAAAGGTCAACTTGGCAGTCTAAATAGTCTTTTAGTCAGCCCGATTTTTGGGCTGATTTTCTCTCTCCAGCAGCCACTTCTTCCTTTCTATTCCTCCCGCATATCCTGTCAGCGAGCCATCCTTTCCAATCACTCGGTGGCAAGGGATGATGATGGAAATGGGATTCCGTCCAACGGCGTTTCCCACGGCTTGGGCGGAGAAGTGGGGTTTCCCATCTTCTTTTGCAATTTCTGCTGCAATGGCGCCGTAGGTCGTAACGTTACCATAAGGGATGGCAAGGAGCTTTTGCCATACCCTTTTTTGGAAGGCTGTTCCTTTCGGTGCCAAGGGGAGCATTCCTGGATCTGGCTGTTTACCCTTAAAGTAGCACATTAGATAGGTCTTAACGGTTTTCCAAAGGGGCAGCGATTCCAAGGATTCAAAGGAGCCCTCTTCCATGGTTCCGTCATAGCGCTGGCCCACAAAATAAAGGGCCGTCACATTTTTCCCGTCACTTTGGACGGAAATATCTCCCAAGGGGGAGTCGTATATGGCTTGATAGATCATCGTTCTTCCTTTCTTTTCCTTAGCGCCATAGGCTCACGGTCGCATAACTTCTGAAAGGCCGCCACGCTTCGGCAAGGGTCAGGCGCTCTTTTGGCGTTGTTCCCGGCAGAGCATGCTTGATACCGGCATCGGTCTCAAGAAAAATATCCGGGTCTTTGAGGACACGCATGGCTATATAGTCACTTGTCCAACGGCCAATGCCTTTCAGCGCTAGGAGTGCTTTTTTTGTTTCCTCTCGGCTTCTGGTACCGTCAAGGCGCAGGGAACCGTCCATAAGGGCCTGCGCGAGGGCCCTTATGGACGCGGATTTCGAGGAGATGATGCCGAGTTTTCCCAATTCATCAGAGAGGCTTTCTCCATAGGAAAGGATCTTTTCCGGTGTGGGGAAAAGGTGGGTGAGACCGGGATGGCCTGTTTCAATAGGTGTTCCCAAGACTGCCACAAAACGCGCGGCAAGAGTACTTGCCGCTTTCACTGTAATCTGCTGACCTAAGATGGCCCGCACAGCCGTTTCAAAACCGTCAAAGGCTCCGGGAATGCGGATTCCTTCTGCAAAAGTGCCGGGAACCCCATCATTCATGGCGTAAAGCACGGCGGCAATGGTTTCCGGAAAAGCTGCCAGGTCAAACTGCCGGGATACGCGAAAGATAACATCTGAGAGAACGGGAAGCAGCGAGTCCGAAAGGGTCAGGGTGAGGGCATTGCACTTTTTGTTGGGCGAAACGGAAATGATTCCATGATAACGCGCTCCCTTTTCCCCTGCAAGGGTTACGGTACGCTTATAGATGCCTTCCGAAACGGTCTCGATGCCTTTCATGGCACGCCCTTTCAAAAAGTCAAAAAGCGGCGACGCAAGATAGGGCGGGCGATAGGTGAGGGTGAGCGAGAGCGTCCCCAATGCAGGATGGGACGAGTCCAGTCGGCGCAGGGCTGTCGGCGTCAAGTGGTACCGTTCCTGAAAAAGTTCATTCAGTCGCCTGGTGCTGCCAAATCCTGAAGCGAGGGTAATCTCTGCAATGGAAAGGGACGAATCCTGGAGCAGGGCTTTGGCAAGAAGCAGGCGACAGGTTTCAAGATAAGTCACGGGTGTTACGTGGAAACGGTCCCAAAAGGCACGGCGCATGTGGCGACTTGAATAGCCAAAACGCGCTGCCATTCCTTCAAGGGAAAGAGGGGTGCTGGCGTGGGACCACAGGTAAGCGCCCATCTTTTCCGCAAGGCTGTCCGTTCCTAGAAGGCTTGCTGAAAAGGAAGGCCGTTCCGGGTGGCAGACGAGGCAGGGCCGATAGCCTGCTGCTTCCGCCTCGGCCGCGCTTTCAAAAAAATCACAGTTTTTTGCACTGGCCCGTCGGGCCGGACAAATGGGCCGGCAGTAGATGCCCGTTGATTTGATTCCAACAAAAAGCACACCGTCGTAGGACGTGTCGCGGTTGCGGTAGGCCTCATAGGCTTCTTTGACGGGTAACTTCATAAGCGGGGAACACCTCCTTTTTTCACACTATACCACGATTCCACGAAAAAAGCTCGCGGTTTTCGGACATGGATAGGTAAGGGCTTTTCCCTTCCTGCGTTGCAAGGACGCTTCAATTTATGGTAAAATTTTGTGGTTTATCAAAGCGGGCATGGGTCCGCCATAGAAAAGAGGAATTTGCTGCTGTGAACAAGATAGGAATCATTGTGAATGCCGATGATTTTGGCCGTCACGAGCTCATCAATGGAGCCGTTCGGGAAGGCTGCCAAAATGGGCTTATCCGTTCGGCAACCCTTATGGTCATGGGGAATGCCTTTGCTGATGCTGTAAAGACAGCCAAGGAGCTGCCTGAACTCGGTGTCGGGGTTCATTTGACCGTTGTGGATGGTACGCCGATCCTAGCGCCAAAACAGATTCCTTCCCTCATTGACCCCAAGACGGGCCGCTTTTACGCAGACCACGGGGCCTTTGTCAAAGCCTATGCGAAAGGGAAAATCCGGATGAGCGATGTGCGCCACGAGTGGGAAGCCCAGATTGAGAAGTTTCTTGCTTCCGGCCTCATTCCGACCCATGTGGACAGTCATCAGCATATGCATGTCCTGCCTGGCCTTATCGATGTGGCCCTTGACCTGTGCGCCCGCTATATGATCCCTGCCATGCGAATTCCTTCCATCCCCGTGGATTTGCGTCAGACGACGCTTAAGAACCTGGGCGAACAAATTGGCCGTACGGGGCTTCACGTTCTTGCCGAACGGGCACGAAAGAAGGCTAAAGCCTTTCAGCTTGTCGTGCCTGATGCCTTTGGCGGCATCGTAGCAGGACGGGCCGTGGATAAAAAGACCATCCGACAGATCCTTTTAAGTCATTATCAAGGGGTAACGGAAATCATGGTCCATCCTGGTCTTGATGACGCCATTCTTAGTGCCGATGCGCACTGGGACCACAGCTTTGAAACGGAACTTGCGGCTGTGACCGACGAGGGAAATCGCTCCATTTGTGAAGCTCTTTCCATTCATGTCATGAATTTCAGGGACCTTGTGGAAGAAAGGAAACAGCCATGATCTATACGGTAACACTCAATCCGTCCCTTGACTATATTGTGGACGTGGAAAACCTTACGGTTGGCGCCATCAACCGAAGCACGAAGGAAGCCATTTACCCCGGCGGCAAGGGCATCAACGTGTCCATCATCCTTTCCCGTCTCGGCGCCGAGACAACGGTAATTGGCTTCAAAGCGGGCTTTACAGGGGAAAACCTGGAGCACCTTGTCCAAAAAGAAGGCATCAAGGCTCAGCTTCTTTCGGTTGAAAAAGGCTTTACCCGCATCAACGTGAAAGTGCGGGGAAAGGAAGAGACGGCCATTAACGGCGCCGGACCAGAAGTGGCGGAAAAGGAATTAGCTGACCTTACAACCCGTCTTGAAGGTCTCGGAAAAGATGATACCCTCGTCCTTTCCGGGAGTGCACCTAAAAAAGCTGCCGATACGCTCTACGCAGATCTTGCAGCGAGGATGGAAGCCCGCGGCACACGCTGCGTTATCGATGCAACGGGCATGCTTCTTACAAAAGCGCTGCCCTATCACCCCTTCCTCGTAAAACCCAATCTAGAAGAACTCGAGGAAATCGTAGGTAAAAAGCTTGATGGTCTTTCTGCCATCGAAATCGCGGCGCAGCAGATGCAGCAGCTGGGAGCGCGGAATGTCCTTGTCTCCTTAGGCGGAGAGGGTGCCCTTCTTATCGATGAAAAAGGCCATGCTCATCACCACAGGGCCCCAAAGGGAAAAGTCCTCAATACAGTTGGTGCCGGTGACAGTATGGTCGCAGGTTTTCTCGCAGGGTACGAAAAGACCGGTGATTATGCAAAGGCTCTCCATTGGGGCATCTGCGCTGGCAGTGCCACGGCCTTTACAATGCATTTAGCAAGTCAAGCGGCGATGAAAGAACTGATTGAAAAGGGAGAATGACATGAAAATCACGGATCTGCTCAAAAAAGAGAGTGTCCTCTTAGAAGGTCACGCCACTGACAAAAAAGACGCCCTCCATACCTTGGTGGGTCTCATGGCCAAACAAGGAAACGTCGCCGATGTGGAAATGTACGAAGCCTGCGTTCTTAAGCGGGAAGAAGAGGGCAGTACAGGTGTTGGCGAAGGCGTTGCCATTCCTCATGCCAAGACGAGTGCTGTCACACGTCCTGGTCTTGCCTTTATGCGCTGCCTTGATGGCGTGGAATTTGATTCCCTCGACGGACAGCCAGCAAAACTCTTTTTCCTCATTGCCGCACCGGACAGTAAGGACAACGTCCATTTGGACGTATTGAGCCGCCTGTCGACGCTCCTCATGGACCCTGATTTTATTAATGGTCTCATGGCTGTAACAAGTGAGGACGAACTTTTTGCTCTCATCACAAAAGCTGAAGCGGAAAAGTTTGCTGACGAAGAGCCGGCAGAAGAAGCCACTCCTGCTGTGGCAGGGGATAAGAAGGCACCCTATCAGGTCCTTGCCGTCACAGCCTGCCCGACGGGCATTGCTCACACTTATATGGCGGCCGAAAGCCTGGAGCAACATGCGGCCAAAAAGGGTATTTCCATCAAAGTTGAGACCAACGGCCAAAGCGGCATCAAGCATGCCCTCACGGCTGAAGAAATCGAAGGGGCGGAAGGCATCATCGTCGCTGCTGATAAGTACGTTCCCATGAACCGCTTCAAGGGAAAACGTGTCGTCATCGTAAAGGTTGCGGACGGTATCAATAAAGCGGATGCCCTCCTTGATGAAGCCCTTTCGGGGAAGGTCCCCATTTTTGAAGGGGAGACCGGCGGAAGTAAAACCGCAGCGGAAGAAGCCGCAGAAAGCGGTGCCCGTAAGATCTATAAGCACCTTATGGACGGCGTTTCCCATATGCTGCCCTTTGTCATTGGCGGGGGCATCCTCATCGCCCTTGCCTTCCTTGCTGATATGAGTGCTGCGGGGACGGCCCAGTTCGGGAGCAGCACGCCTTTTGCGGCCTTCCTCAAAAATACGGGGAGCATGGCCTTTGGCTTCATGATGCCCATGCTCGCAGGCTTCATTAGTCAGAGCATTGCCGACAGGCCGGGTCTTCTTGTCGGTATCATGGCCGGCGCCCTTGCAAGTGCGGGCGGCAGTGGTTTTTTTGGGGCGCTTATCGGCGGTTTTGCAGCCGGCTACCTCATTCTTCTATTAAAGAAACTCGTAAGCGGTTTGCCTCAGTCTCTGGAAAGCCTGAAACCAATTCTCATCTATCCCGTCATCGGTCTCCTTCTCATTGGGGCTCTCATGGCTGGCGTCATCAACCCTGTCATGGCTTCCTTTAATCAGTGGGTGACTGGTTCTCTGGCTCATATGGGCGGCACGAGCAAAGTTCTCATGGGCTTTATCCTGGGTGGTATGATGAGCATTGACTTTGGCGGGCCGCTCAACAAGGCTGCCTATGTTTTTGGCACGGCTTCCCTTGCTGGCGCCGATGGGTCCGCCGTTTCATCCCCCTTCATGGCTGCTGTCATGATAGGCGGCATGGTGCCCCCCGTAGCCATTGCCATTGCAACGCAGTGCTTCCGCAGCAAGTTCACGGAAAAAGATCGCAAGTCCTTTGTCTCGACCTTTGTCATGGGTCTTGCTTTCATTACGGAAGGGGCCATTCCTTTTGCTGCAGAAGATCCGATGAGGGTCATCCCGTCATGCGCCATTGGTGCTGCGGTAGCAGGGGCCCTCAGCATGTACTTTGGTTGCTCTGTGCCCGCGCCGCACGGCGGAATATTTGTCTTTGGCGTTGTCCAAAATACCGGCATGTATCTCGTATCCCTTGCTGTAGGCTCCGTCGTTGGGGCGGTCCTTCTGGGTGTTTTAAAGAAAAAAGTATAAGTTCATAGAGGCTGTGAAAAATGGGGAAATCCTTTTTTCACAGTCTCTTTTTTATGGAGAAAAGACACAACTGCTTAAAGGTGGTTGCCGCATCGCACCAATTCGCACCAAGCCTTCAAAAAAGGCGCGTCAGGGTCACGGTTACCCGTCTTTTCCATCAAGACCTTGCCATACTGTCCTTTGCTCTTGGGTCATTGCCTCAGGGCGGCGGAAGCAAATCCGCCTTGGCAAAGGCGAATCGGCTCTTCGAGTCGAGTTCAAAGGAAAAATACGTACGCAGGTCGTCCCGGGACGATTGTGATTCCTCTTACGGTCTTTTGGTCGACAGACTCTTTGTCTTTCTCTTCCGCTTCAATAAGCTGGGCACTGGAAGTAATGGCATGTTCTACATAATTATCAGTCTAGTTTTTATCGGGATCCAACTTTCCGCCACCTTGTCATTGACAACGCTTCATGGTAGAATGAAAGTGTATCTACAACAATAAGGAGGGGAGTCCCATGTCAATCGTTACGTTTGCTGCCATCAAATCCAAGGTGGAAGAACTTTGCACGCTGCCTTCCACCTGTCCTGAACTGAAAGCCGTCTGTAGGGAATGGCTCGCAGCTGTTGGTACGGACCGTCAGCAGGAAATGAACACTAAGCTCTTAAAGGAAGTGGGAGAAGACATCAACACCCTTGATGACGTCATTCCGTTCTTTGAATCTGCTGCAGGTAAGAAGATCTTCGGTGAAGAAACGGCAGCCCAGCTTGCAAAAAAGGCCCACGACCTGAAGGCCGAAGGCAAGAAATACTGTTTCTGCCCGTCCTGCACGATTTGTCTCTTCATCCTGGAAAATAAAGAAGTCCTTCTCTAAGGAAGGATTCCAGGGGGTGCTTTCGCGGCACCCCTTTTCCTATGTCGAAATCGCCAGTTTTCTATATCATTGGGAGGCATTATGTTTGTCAATCGTCCACTGACGACTCGTGCCGTCGTTTTTATCGGCCTTTTGGGGGCCTTATCCTTTCTTCTCATGAGTTTCGAATTTCCCTTGCCTTTTGCACCTGCCTACATGAAATTCGAAATCTCTGATATGCCGGCCCTTTTCGGCGGCTTTTTTCTGGGACCCATTGCCGGGGCCTTGGCTGCCTTTGTCAAGATCCTTTTGAAACTTGTCATTATCGGGACAAACAGCGCCCTTGTAGGAGAGGTCATGAACCTTTTCTGTTCCATTGCTTATGTCGTCCCAAGCACCATCTTCTACCATCTCCATCATTCAAAAAAAGGCGCCCTCTATGCCCTTGTGTCTGGCTCCCTCATTGCCAGTATCTTTGCCGTTGTGACAAACTATTACTTTGCCATTCCCATGTATGTGAAGCTCTACGGGATCCCTCTTGAAACCATCCTCAAGATGGGGCGAGCCGTCAATCCTTTTGTAGATTCCCTCATAGATTATCTCTTATTTACGGTCCTGCCCTTTAACCTCATCAAATACGGAATCGTAAGTTTTCTTACCTATCTTGTCTATAAAAAGGCCAGTGTGGCCTTGACGGAAATCGTGAATCGTCTTGATCGGTAAGGAGAAAATTGATGGAATATGGTAAAATTGATGAACCCCATTTTGTGGTCTGCCTTGAGGGGGGCGATGAAATCCATGACAGCCTTGTTGCCTTTGCTGAAAAAGAGCACATCACCTTTGGAAGGATTCAGGGCATTGGCGCCGTCCGGGAAGTCACGTTGGGCCTTTTTCACCTTGACAGGAAAGAATATAGGGAAACGAAACTTTACGGCATCAAGGAAATCATTTCCCTCACAGGAACTCTCGATATGTTTCAGAAAAAGCCCTATGGATATTTTAATATCGCCCTTGGCGGGGAAGGGGCAATACATGGGCAGCCATATGGTCTCGGGCGTCATTGGAATTACCGCCAAAATCATCGTCACCTGTTTTAACACGATCATCATGCGGGAGAAGGACGAATCCATGGGCTTTAATATGTGGAAACTATCCAAAAAGGCGTAACCTTCGATACAATTTCATAGTAAAAAGCTGGGGCAATTTATTTTGTTCCAGTTTTTTCTTGCTCTTTTTTATCTTTTCCCATTAAAATATAAAAATACGCAATCTCGATAGAAAGGAAGGCCGCCATAATCTCTTCATCGGCAAAAGCCCGTTTATCCATCATCTTCTCCATGCTTGTCTTTGCTACGGTTGGACTCATTGTGCGCCATATTCCACTTCCCGAAAGCGTCATTGCCTTTTGCCGCGCGTTTTTGGGCGCTTTTTCCTCTTTATCTTTGCCTGCGCAAAAAGGAGAGGCCGCGCGGGAAAAACTCTGGGAACACAGGTATAAGCTTTTTGCCTGCGGCTTTGCCATGGGGTTTAACTGGATCTTTCTCTTTAAGGCCTTTGCCAGCACGACCGTAGCCGCAGCAGTCATTTGCTACTATATGGCGCCTATCTTTGTGCTCTTTTTTCGCCCTTTAGTTTTGGGGAACAACTGACGAAAGGTAAGGTACTCAGCGTGCTCTTTGCTTTTTGCGGTATGATCCTGGTCTCCGGCATCTTTGGGGAATCAAGCGGGGCCAATGCAGAGGGCATGATATATGGGCTCCTAGCGGCTTTCTTTTATGTCTGTGTCATGATGATCAATAAGACCTTGGGGAGCCTTACCCCCTATGAATCGACCCTTGTGGAAGTCATTTTGGCCGCCCTGATCCTTTTACCCTATGTTTTCTGGACGGAAGATGTCTCCCATCTTGTGCTGACGGGTAGCGAATGGGGCTATCTGCTGTTTTTGAGTCTATTTGTGATAGGCTTTACGTACGCTCTTTTCTTCAGCGCCCTGCCCAAACTGGAGGCGGCTGCCATTGCCCTTTATACCTATATCGATCCTATTGTGGCCGTTCTCCTTTCCACGTTTTTGCTCCATGAACGCTTCACACCTGGCATGTTCCTGGGTGCGGTTTTGATTCTCTTGCCGACAGCCGTACAGGAAATCCGGTCTTTTCATAACAAGGTGAAAGGAGAATAATCCATGTTTTTTAATCCAAGCTGCGGCTTGTGTCTTTATAAGCCGAAACTCACTGAACGGGTCTATGAAAAGCTTCATGCCATAGATCCCTCGCTTAAGCCTCACGGCATCTGTTGCCGGAGGAATCCTGAGCTGCCTCAGGGCGCGGTCATCATTAATGTCTGTCCTTCCTGCGACAATCACTGGCGAACCCGTTATGAGGGCATCCGCACCTTATCTTTGTATGAATATATTGATCGCCTGGACGCCTTTTTTTTGCCGCGCTATGACCAGCTGACGTTGACCATTCACGATCCCTGTCTTGTAAGGGGGCGGGATTCCCTTTATGACAGTGTGCGCAGCCTGCTCCGAAAAATGAGCATTACGGTACGGGAGGCCCCCTACAACAGGGACCATGCCCCGTGCTGCGGTAATTCCTTTTTTAAACGTAAAGATTCTGCAGGTGCTTTTTGCGCGCTTGATCGCTGCGTTTTGCAGCTGCCTTGTGAGAATGTCCTAACCTATTGCCTTACATGTATGAAGATGCTTTCCTTGGGTGGCAAGCGGCCGGTCTTTCTATTGGACCTTATTATGGGGGAGCAAACAAAGCCAGGCTCTCTTGATATTAAGGCATGGCACAGGGCGCTTGACAAGGCGAAATGGCAGGATGATAAGGCCTTTCGCTATTTGGAAAGCCAATCTTTGAAAAATACGGAACGCAAATGATTCCGTCAAGAAAGGATCTAGACAACTATCATGGATGAGACAATACTTGCCATTGCAAAAAATGAGCTAAAGCACGGAGGACCGCATGTACATTTTCTAGCTTTTATTTTCTTTAATTTATTGGGCATCCTCCTTTTTCATTTTGTTTTCCGGTTTTTGATCGTAATCTTGGTAAAAATCACCCATATCAAGGAAAAGACGTGGAAAAGTACCTTCCGCTTCATGCCAACACTGGTAGGGATGCTGGCAGGAAGCCGCATGGCCAAGGATTTCCTGAATGTCCCTTGGTTCATCAAGGAGCTGATGGAAAACCATTTTCGCAGTCTGCTCCTCATTACGGTGACCTTTTTCATTGCCCATCTGTCTTCTTCCCTGATTAAGGCGAGGATGACGCGGCGGGAAAGCGAATCGTCTTCCATGTCTATCTTGACGACGGTCATTGATCTAGCCATCTACATGGCGGGTTTCCTCATTATCCTCAGTTCTTACGGAATTTCCATTTCTCCCTTGCTGACTGCTTTGGGAGCTGGGGGACTGGCTTCGGCCTTAGCCTTGCAGGACACACTGAGCAATTTGTTTTCCGGCATCACCACGATCGTTTCCCGTCAGGTCCATATGGGGGACTATATCAGCCTTTCCAGTGGCGAATCGGGGCGGGTTGTCGATATGAACTGGCGCAATACGACCCTTCGGACGTCAACAGGAAATATGATTATTGTCCCTAATAAAAGCATTGCAGCCTCAATCATTACCAATTATGAGCAGCCACAGGCGGAATGCACGATTGCCATCCCGTTGACCATCACTTATGGAAATGATCTGGAAGCGGTTGAGCGGGTTACCCTTAGGGTTGCACGCAGCATCCTGGACCGGAGCCAGTATGGCGTCAAGGGATTTATGCCGGCTGTACGGTTTGATAAAATGGGGGAATACGGGATTACCTTGAAGGTTGTCCTGCGCATCCGCAACATCGTTGATGAGACCAAGATTCGTCACCAGTTCATCAAGGAAATCATCCGGGTCTATCAGCAGGAAGGCATTGAGCTTCTTGTGCGTCATGATTAAATAGATGCCATATTATTGTAGGGATGAAGAAAAAAGAAAGCAAGGCTGCTAGGAAGACACAAAGGGTCCCTCGGCCGTAGCCGGAGGGTACGCAGCAAAGCAAGAGGAAGAAAGGAAGGAATGCAGATGATCGTATCGTCTTTAACCGCTCTGTCGGATGCGCTCTGGGGGACGCCCATGATTGTGATTCTTTTGGGAACGGGACTTTATTTGAGTATCCGGTTTCGGTTCCGATATAATTTCCGCAGCTATGCGTTTCATTTTCGCAATACCTTTGGCCGTATGTTTGCTCATGGGGAAGGGCAGGGCACGGTTTCAGGTTTTGCAGCTGCCTGCACGGCCATGGCAAACACCATCGGTGTCGGGAATATTGGTGGCGTGGCAACGGCAATTGTATCCGGCGGTCCTGGAGCTGTTTTTTGGATGTGGGTCTCAGGCTTTTTGGGGATGTCCACGAAAGCGTGTGAAATCATCCTGGGGCAGCGTTTCCGCGTGAAGTATTCAAAATCCATGGATGAATATATGTGCGACCGCTCCTTTGTGATGAAAAATGCCTTGGGCTGGAAAAAAGGCGCCATCCTCCTTGCCATTGCCTGCTTTACCTTGGGACCTTGGACAGACTGCGTGCAAACCGAATCCGTGGTTGGTGCAATGCAGGAGGGGTTTGGCCTTGATCCGCGGATCAGTGTGGCTGTCCTCGGCGTGACCTGTTTTGCAACGATCTTTGGCGGCCTCAAGAGAATCAGTGCCGTCATGGAAAAAATCGTTCCTTTTATGGCTCTGCTCTATATTCTTGGAGGGATGGGGATTCTTTTGATCCATCTGGCCGATGTGCCCAAGGCTTTTTGGCTCATCCTTGAAAGCGCGTTTACACCGACCGCTGCCGTAGGCGGATTTGCCGGGGCCACGGTGAAAGACGCCCTGCGCTATGGCATTGCCAGGGGGCTTTATTCCAATGATGCCGGAACTGGATATGGCATCATTGCCCATGCTTCGGCCCGTACGGATCATCCTGTGCGGCAGGCTTCATGGGGGTGGGGGGAAGTCTTTCTCGATACAATCGTGGTCTGCAGCGTGACTGCCCTTTCGATCATCCTGACCAATGTCTATGTGACCCATCCGGGAGTTGACAGTGCCCGCCTGACGACTGTGGCTTTCCGCGACGCTTATGGCATTTTTGGGGCTTGGTTCATGGCCATTGCCATCACGATTTTTGCATGGACGACCATTGTAGGCATGTATTACAGCTGCGAAAAATCCATCAACTATGCCTTTGGCGATACGGAGCGCAATCGGGTTGCCGTAAAGATCTACATGCTGTACTACATGGTTCCTTGTGTCATCATGTATGATATCAAAGCCGATGCCCTTTGGGCTATGACCGATATCCTGTCCGCTGTGTATGTCATGATGACCCTGCTGTTTGTCTTTACGCAGCAAAAGGAAATCATGCGGCTTGTAAAGGACTTCTGGGACCGTTACCTACCAGCATATGAGCGTGGAGAGCACCCGCCCGTTGTCAGTTTTGGAACCATTGAGGAAAGGAAGTAAGAAAAGATGAGACAAACCCTTGCAAAGATTCTTGAAAAAAAACAGATCTGTGTCATTGACGGATCCATGGGGACAGCCCTGGAGCATTTGGGCGCCAATCTCAATAACTCCCTGTGGACAGCACGTGTGCTCTTGGATCAGCCCGAATTAGTAAAAAAGGTCCATCTGGATTATTTCCATGCCGGCGCGGACGCGGGCATTACCTGCAGCTATCAGGCCACCATTCCTGGACTCATGGCAAATGGCCTTTCGGAAAAAGAAGCCGAGGATCTCATTGTCCGTTCAGTCAAGGTCTTCCAGGAAGCCCGTAACGAGTGGTGGGAAAAAGAAGGCAAGGCCGCGGACCGCGCCTATCCCATGTGTCTAGCTGGCATCGGGCCTTATGGCGCTTATCTGGCTGATGGCTCGGAATATAAAGGCCATTACGGCATTCCTGACGCTGCCCTTCATGACTTCCATCAAAGACGGGCTGAGCTTTTGTGGGAAGCCGGCGCCGATGTCCTCCTTTTTGAGACCCAGCCTTCCCTTGGTGAAGCCAAAATTGAAGCGGCCATTGCAGAGCGGCTCGGCGCTGATTACTGGATCAGTTTCTCTTGTAAGGATGGGCTTCATATCAACGAAGGCGACCTCATCCGGGACTGTGCTGCTGCCTTCCGTAGCGGCTATCCGCGTCTAAGGGCCCTCGGCGTCAACTGCACAAAACCGGAATACCTTGAAAGCCTTATCAAGGAACTTGGAAAAGAAACGGATCTTCCGATTGTCGTGTATCCTAACAGCGGGGAAACCTACGATCCGGTTACCAAGACCTGGAATGGGAAAGGCGACGGCCATTCCTTCAAGGACTATGCCCGGACATATATGGAAGCCGGCGCCCGTGCCGTTGGCGGCTGCTGCACCACCGTATCTGAGCATATCGTCGCGGTGGCAAAAGCGCGAGAAGAATTCCTGGACCGTCAAAGTAAAGCATAAAATGAGGAAGGTGGGTCGTTTCAGCTGCTATTGGTATCCCTATATTTCAAAAGATCAGTTAATTAAAGACTTCAATTAAAGAACAAGAGCCCTAACCCGACTCTGCGCTTACAGTCGAGTTAGGGCTAGCTTTATGATGGGTTGTCTTTGTATTCTCGCCGCAGGGCCGTGAAAGCTATAAAATGGATCAAAACAGCGAAGCGAGAAATCGTGCAGGGGACGTATCCAGAGAGCGCTCCATTGTAAGACTGCGGAGTGCAGAGCCCTTTTATCCCTTACATCCGCATAGTATCAGGCGGATATAAAAAGCAGCGGAATCGTTTTCGTGTACGACGAAGTTTCGAATAGATTTTCTTAGCAGGATTGTAACAAATATGCTTGCTTACGGGAGTGGATGGTAGATGAAAATGGCGGTTTGGCACCGTGTGTTATGGGCCTTTGCCTTCCAATCTTTTCCTCCATTGCATCCATAAAATATGGATTAAGCAATGGAGGTATGTCATGATGCAGAATCGGAGCGATTTTTGCTTTGAGTACAATCATCCTAAAACCTTTACCATCTGCTCGGGATTCTTAGCCGGCTGTACTTTCTGCAGCGCCTTTACAATGGTGCCTTCTTCATCAATGAGGTAGGTTGAGCGTTCCGTGCCCATGTATTTCCGCCCGTACAGGCTCTTTTCCTTCCATACGTCATAAAGTTCCTGGACCTTATGTTCTGGATCGGAAAGAAGCGTAAAGGGAAGGGCGTAGGTCGTCACAAATTCCTCGTGCTTTTTGACGCTGTCCTTACTGATACCGATCACAACGGCGCCTTTTTCCGTAATGAGAGGGTAGCGTTCTTTAAAGCCGCAGGCTTGTTTCGTGCAGCCGCTTGTCAAGTCTTTCGGATAGAAGTAGAGGATGACTTTCTTCCCTTTGAAGTCTGATAGGGAGACTTCCTTTCCTTCTTGGTTCTGCAGGGTAAAATCAGGTGCTTTTGTTCCAACTTCAAGCATGGGTGTAATCCTCCTTAGAATAATGAAATTTCAGGACTCTTCCAGCTTTTTTGCTGGGCGTCCTTGATGATATCCCCCTGTTCAAGATGCCCGATGAGAAGGGCTGACGCAGGGTCGTGGCGCTGGTAGTTTTTCCTCACCAGGGCTTCATCGTAATTGGCATAGCAATAGCGGCAGAAATGAGAGCATGTATTATAAGCGCCGATATCGGCTCCAAGAAGACAGGTACAGCCTTCCCGCGGTGCTTTGCGGCGTGGTACGGAAAGTTTTTCACCAAGAGCTTCTTCGAGGACAGCCTGGGACAGACAGCCATTCGCATCGACATTGTCCCGCTCCAAGATGGCCGATTCACAGCACAGATGGATGGCGAGCCCTGTCTTTTTGGCAATTTCCGAAAAGGCATTGACGAGGAGCACCTGGTCATGGGCGCTGACGGGACGGGCTTCTGGAAAGTTGCGCTTTGTTTTTTCATAAAGATCGATGAAGCTAATGACCACTTGGTGTGTATAGCCTTGAAGCGTTTCTGCCATGGAGCGAAAGGCTTCGATATGGTATGCCGTCGTGTAGGTATGATTGATGAGAATGGGGTCGTAACGCCAGACGATGCGATTTGCGCCTATCTGATGGGACAGGTACTGGAACGCCGAAAGAATGTCCCTTTTGCTAGGCACGTTGGGTTCGATGTCCCTGCCATAGGGCGTAATCGTCACATGCCAAAAGGTATCAAAGATGCTCAGCGATTTTAGATGGGGCAGGATGGGATAGGGGTTCTTCGTACAAAAAACAAGGAGGTCAACGACACTGGGGTCGAGACGATAGCGCGTGACCTGATTTTCCGCATAAGGACTGCGGACTAGGACTTCACCGCTTTTTACTCGGTTCATGAACCAAGGGGTATAAAAAGCGGGTATATCCGTGCGGTTGCCTGTATTGAGGATCATGACCGGGCCTCCTTTCGAACGCAAATTCCTTTCTTCATATAGTATATATCGGTTGGGGGAAAAGAGGCAACGAGAAAGAATCTGCAATTTTCCTTCGTCTTTTTCCTCAATAAAGTGGACAAGATGAGTAGAACAAATTAGAATAGGAAGAGCTGTTAAATTGGGGGAGTCAGAGATATGAAACTAAATGAACTTGGCAAAGGGGAGACCGCCATGATCGATGCTTTCCATTTGCCTTTTGAAATTGAACGCCGTCTCCTTGCCCTTGGGATGACGCCGGGGACAACGGTCGATGTTGTGGACCGTAAAGGAAAGGGCGTCATGATTGTGACCGTCCGGGGCACCCGATTTGCCATGGGCTACAACCTGACACGCAATGTCGACGTGACAAGGGAGGTCTATCATGGCTGACGCAAAGACAAATCTCACCATTGGCTTCATTGGGAACCCGAACTGCGGGAAGACGACCTTGTTCAACGCCTATACAGGCGCCAATCTTAAAGTCGCGAACTGGCCGGGCGTGACTGTGGAAAAAGTAGAGGGTGCCATCCGCCACCACAACATGAATATCCGTCTTGTCGATCTGCCCGGGACCTACAGTCTCACAAGTTACACCATGGAAGAAATTGTTTCCCGGAAATTCATCCTCAGTGATGAGGTGGATGTCGTCATCAACGTAGTTGACGCATCGGCCCTTGAACGCAGTCTCTATCTGACGCTTCAGCTCCTTGAACTGGGTAAGCCGGTGGTCATGGCCCTTAACATGATGGATATTGTAGAAAAACGTGGGCTGGAGATTGACCTGCACCGGCTGCCAGAAATGCTCGGCATCCCGGTCATTCCCGTATCAGCTAGAAAGCGACGGGGCCTTGAAGTGCTCATTCACGCCGCGGCTCACCATAAGGACGTGAATACGACCGATCCCTTGATTCACGACCATGATCAACCCAGTACCCATGAACTCAATCATCAGGAATATGCCATGGTCTATTCCGATGATATCGAAGACCGAATCGACCAGATTTCCGCTTTTCTTGAAACTCATTATACGGATGTTCCCAATCGCCGCTGGGCCTCCATCAAACTTTTGGAGCGCGATAAGGAAGTGATGGAAAAGCTTCCTGTGAACTTGCCCGACGTGCTGGACCGGAGCTATGAAATCGATATCATTCGGCAAAAGTATGACTTTATTGAAGAAATCATTCGGGAAGTGGTCATCCACAAGGAAAAAAGGGATGAATTCACCGATCGTCTGGACCGAATCTTTACGGATAAGACATGGGGCATTCCTATTTTTCTTCTCATCATGGCCTTCATTTTTTTCCTTACCTTCACGGTGGGGGACTTTTTAAGCGGATTTCTTGAAGACGGTATTTCTGCCCTCACAGATTTTATGGCTGCCGCCATGTCGGCCCAGTTGGTCGCAAAGCCCCTGCAGTCCCTGATCCTTGATGGGGCCCTTGCGGGGGTGGGAACCATCATCACGTTTCTTCCCAATATCCTGATTCTTTTTCTGAGCCTGGGTTTTTTGGAGGACAGTGGCTATATGGCCCGCGTTGCTTATGTCATGGAAAATATCATGGGAAAGGTTGGGTTATCGGGCCGTGCCTTTATCCCTATGCTCGTTGGTTTCGGATGTACCGTGCCTGCCATTATGGCATCCCGAGGTCTTGAAAATAAACGGGACCGCTACAAGGTCATGCTCGTTACTCCGTTCATGAGCTGCAACGCTCGCCTGACCATCTATATTCTCTTTTCGGAAATCTTCTTCAATGAATATGCGATGGTGGCTGCTTATTCCATGTACATCATTGGCATTTTTGTTGCCATTGGCGTTTCCCTCTTGATCCATTGGACCGATGTTGCCCGTCATCTGGACAAGGAGGATTACCTCCTCATTGAGCTTCCTGAATATAAAATGCCGGATATGCGTACAGTTGGCATCTATGTTTCAGATAAAGTCAAAGGCTACCTGCAAAAAGCAGGAACTATCATCTTCTTAGGGACAATCGTGATCTGGGGGCTCTTGAACTTTGGACCCCAAGGGTATACGGAAGATCCGACACAAAGTCTGGGAGCTCTCTTAGGACACTCCCTGGTGCCTCTTTTTGCTCCTATTGGACTGGGATTTTGGCAGATTACGGTGGCCCTTCTTGCAGGAATTTCAGCAAAAGAAGTGGTTGTATCAAGCTGTGCCGTTCTTTTTGGAATCACCAATGCAACAAGCGGAGAGGGCATGGACCGGTTTCAGCAGGCTCTTGAAAGCATTGGTTTTACTTCCATTAATGCCTTGTGCCTCATGGTCTTTTGCCTGCTTTATGTCCCCTGTGTGGCAGCCCTTGCGACTATCAGGAAAGAATCAGGAAGCTGGGCCTGGACCCTTGGTGAAGCGGTGTTTCAGCTCGTGACGGCATGGGTGGTGACCTTTGTTGTTTATCAAGGATTTCAGATTATCTTCGGAGCGTAAATCACTCCAGCCCAGGTAAGGTACGAGCCCTTTCTTCAAAAGAGAACACGGGGTATTACGGAACGCAACGAAAAATAAAAGACGCCTCAAGCTGAACTTGTATATGGATCCAGCTTGAGGCATTTTTGTCCTTTATGGGCGTGCAGTAACAATTCCTTGCGGCTGCAAAATTGCGAAAACTGTTTTTGTGCACAATGAAACCCGCATGTCCTTTTGTGTTTTGCCTGCGTTATTTTGAGAGGAAGCATCAGCCATATCAAAAGAGTAGCCCGTTAATAAGTTCAACTGCAAACTAAGAGTGCCGATCCGAACCAGTGCTGACGTTCAGTTTGTGGCCTACTTCATGATGATGGATCGAGAACCTGCTGCACCATGTTCCGTCATTTTAAGATTGACCGATATAGGACCCAGGGAATCATGCTTCTTCTACAAACGAAATCATTCCAAGCGGTGGCTCGACCGCCGACAGCTTTTTTCGGGCGAGATTATCTTGAAATTGTGTATCGCATCATTTTACTATGTGCCATGACCTCATTGCCATAAAATCAATCTTTTAAAGCCAATGATGACACGTAACTGTATCGAATCGGCACAATTTCTAATCCAAGTAAATAGAAAAGGTGCTGGTTGGGCCATGAACCCCTTGCTTCATATTCATCTGAATCCTCTTGACAAACCCAATCAAAATGGGTATAACATAGTTAAACGATTAAATAAATATTTAATTAAAATACATCGTGAGGTGAGTTGGATGAAAAAACGTTATGCAATCGTTGTCGACTGTGCCAACTGTGCAGCCAAGATGGAGGGCCTCGCTCAGGAAACTCCAGGCGTCAAGACGGCCGCTGTTAATTTTATGACCCAAAAGATGGCCATTGAATTTGAACCGGGAGCGGATGCGGGAACCGTTATGAAAGCCGTCAAGGAACGCTGCGAAAAAGTCGATGCAGAGGCTCAGGTCCTGATCTGATTGCTTTTTAATTAAAATTTGACTTAATCAAGAAGGAGAGATCATGGAAGCAGAACAAAAAGAAAGCCTGATCCGCATCGTTACGGCCGCGCTCTTGACGGCGGGTGCTCATCTTTTTATGGATGCTGGCCCGATGAAACCGGGCGAATCCCTCGTGACAAGGCTGTGGGAATCCTTGCCTTATTTTGCGGCTTACGCCGTCATTTCCTGGAATATCCTGATCAAGGCTTGGAAAAATATTCGCCGCGGCCAGGTTTTTGATGAAAACTTTCTTATGGCCGTTGCCAGTTTAGGGGCTTTTTTCCTCGGATTCTTCCAAAATGGGGAATACACGGAAGCCATTGCTGTTATGCTCTTTTATCAAGTTGGGGAACTATTTGAAGACTATGCGGTCGATAAGAGCCGCCGCAACATCAGCGAACTTATGGATATCCGTCCTGATTACGCTAATGTTGAAGAAAACGGGAAATTGATCCGCATCGATCCCGATGATGTGGCCGTAGGAACCCTCATTGTCGTACAGCCTGGTGAAAAAGTGCCGATTGACGGTACGGTCGTAAGCGGTCATTCTACCCTTAATACGGCCGCCCTTACGGGAGAAAGCCTGCCTCTTGATGTAGAACCGGGGATGGCCGTTGTCAGCGGGTCCATCAATCAGCAAGGTGTGCTTAAAATATGCACGTCAAAGGAATTCTGTGATTCCACGGTCAGCAAGATCCTCGAACTTGTTGAAGATGCAGGAAGCCGTAAATCTAAGTCAGAAAACTTCATCTCCAAATTCGCTCGCTATTACACGCCTATTGTTTGTTGCAGTGCCTTGGCCCTTTCCCTTATTCCGCCCTTTGTGCGGATCTTCATGGGCCTTGAACCTTTGTGGTCAAGCTGGATTTACCGGAGCCTGACATTTCTTGTCATCAGCTGTCCCTGTGCCTTGGTGCTCAGTGTTCCTTTGACATTCTTTGCCGGGATTGGCGGAGCAAGCCACGAAGGCATTTTGATTAAAGGGTCCAACTATATGGAAACCTTGTCACAGGCGGCCACAGTTGTCATGGATAAGACAGGGACCCTGACCAAGGGTGTTTTTGAAGTGGTTGGCATCCATCATTCACCTGTTGAAGACCATATCCTTCTTGAATGGGCCGCCCTTGCTGAAAATGCATCCAGCCATCCCATCAGTAAAAGCCTTCAAAAAGCCTACGGGAAACCGCTGGACCGCAGCCGTGTCACGGAAATTAAAGAACTGAGCGGCCGCGGTATTCAGGCCACCGTTGACGGACGCAGCATACTGTGCGGCAATGCCAAGCTCATGGAAGAAGCGGGGATTTCCTATCTTCCCTGCCATCAAGTGGGAACTCTCGTCCATATGGCCGTTGATGGGACATATGCAGGGCACATCCTGATTGCTGATGTCGTGAAACCGCATTCCATAAGGGCCATTGACGAGCTGAAAAAACAAGGCATCGCTACGGTTATGCTCACTGGTGATGCGAAACAGGTTGCGGAAAAGGTCGCTCAGGAGCTGGGGATTTCGCGTGTCTACAGTGAACTTTTACCTGAAGATAAAGTCACACTCCTGGAAAAGATTACCCAGCAGAAAAATGGCAATGAAAAGGTCCTTTTCGTGGGTGATGGCATCAATGACGCGCCTGTCCTTTCCCTAGCCGATGTAGGGATTGCCATGGGGGCTATGGGGTCCGATGCAGCCATCGAAGCTGCCGATGTCGTTTTGATGGATGATGATCCTTTGAAAATCGGGAAAGCCATTCGCATCTCTAAAAAATGCGTGTCCATTGTCCACCAAAATATTTATTTTGCCATCGGGATCAAGGTGATTGTCCTTATCTTGGGGGCGTTGGGCCTGGCCAATGTGTGGATGGCCATTTTTGCCGATACAGGCGTCCTTATCATGGCCGTCATGAATGCCATGAGGGCTTTGTTCGTAAAAAAGGTCTGATTCTATCATCCTGCAGGGATCTGTGAAAAATGAGAACTTCATTTCTTCACAGATCCATTTTATTTCTGCGGTTTCTTGAATCTTCACAGTTTCTTCCCAAAAGAAAGCGATTTATCAAACTAAAGATGATATAATGGAATAACAGGGAAGAGCGACTAAACCGTCGGTCTTCCCCAAAAAAACTATCAATGAGGGGAAGAAACAACGTATGATCAAGGTATTTATTGATGGTTCCCAAGGAACCACAGGACTTCGTCTGAAAGATCGGCTCATGGAACGGAAAGATATTGAACTCCTTACAATTTCTGAAGAGGAGAGAAAATCCCTTCCTGCCCGGGCCCAAAAAGTCGCTGAGGCGGATGTCGCCTTTCTTTGTCTTCCTGACGCGGCAAGCCGCGAACTGGTAGAAACCGTCAAAGATGTAGATACAAAGATCATTGATACATCGACCGCTTTTCGCTGTGATGATCGGTGGGCCTATGGATTTCCGGAACTTGGGATTTCCTTTCTGGAAAAGATCCGAAATGGCAGCCGCATCAGCGTTCCCGGCTGTCACGCCAGCGGGTCCATTGCCGTTATCGCGCCGCTGGTCCAGATGGGCCTTGTCTCACCTAGTAGGACCCTGACCATTACCTCCTTGACCGGTTATTCCGGCGGTGGGAAAAAGATGATTGCTGAATACGAAGGGCCGCATGATCATGAGGTCGATGCCCCCCGTATCTATGCCTTGGGGCAAACCCATAAACATTTACCGGAGATCAAGAAGTATACGGGCCTTGCTTCGCTTCCCATCTTCCTTCCCATTGTGGCACCGTATTATTCGGGCATGTTGGTCACCGTGGGCATCGAAAATAGGGACCATCAGCGGCTGGAGGATATCCGTCAAGGCTATCGGGAATTTTTTGGCCCTTCTCCTTTTATCTCCGTAGCCGGAGAAGAGGAGAATCCAGTCATGCTTGGATCAAATACCCTTTCAGGAAAGGATTCCATGCGTCTTTATATTTGTGGGAACATGGACCGGATCACTGTATCGGCTCAGTTTGACAATCTCGGGAAAGGTGCCAGCGGAGCGGCCTTGGAGAGCATGAATATTGCCCTTGGTCTTGATCCAACGACAGGACTGTCCCTATAAGGTGCGGACGAAGGGCGGAAGAAATAAAAATTCTTAAAAAATAAGTAAAAAGGGCTTGCATTTTATAAGTTCGATGCTATAATAAGGATGTAAGCAAAAATAATTATTAATAAATACTTCTTCCAAAAATGGAAGAAGCCAATTTCAAGGGGAGGTTTTTACTATGAAAAAATTCATTTGTTCCGTCTGTGGTTATGTTTATGAAGGGGAAGAAGCTCCTGAAAAGTGCCCTCAGTGCGGTGCTCCGAAAGATAAGTTCACCGTTATGGGTGAAGGCAAAAAAGAATATGCCGATGAACATGTTCTTGGCGTAGCCAAAGGCGTAGATGAAAGAGTCATCGAAGGCCTGCGTCAAAACTTCACTGGTGAATGCTCCGAAGTTGGTATGTACCTTGCAATGAGCCGCGTTGCTTTCCGTGAAGGCTATCCTGAAGTTGGTCTATATTACGAAAAGGCTGCTCATGAAGAAGCTGAACATGCTTCCAAGTTTGCAGAAATGCTGGGCGAAGTTCTTTCCGACAGCACCAAGAAGAACCTCGAAATGAGAGCTGCTGCTGAACAGGGTGCCTGCAAAGGAAAGAAAGAACTGGCTACCTTGGCTAAACAGCTTGGCTACGATGCCATCCATGATACTGTTCATGAAATGTGCAAAGACGAAGCTCGTCATGGCCGTTCCTTCGACGCCCTGCTGGCTCGTTATTTCGGCAAATAATAACGAAATGGCCCGTATCCCTTGTGGATACGGGCTTTTTTAATGTGACGGCAGAAATACGGCAAAAATAATTTAGTATAGAGATTCAATGGCTTTAGCTGCAACCTTATTGATGTCGTCCGTGTAATTGACGTAAACCTTGCAAACGGTGGCCACAGTGTCCCCTAAGACATGAGCGACAAGGTTAATATCTCCCGTCCTGGACAACAGGAGAGTGGCAAAGGTGTGGCGTAACGCATGGATGGACCTACCGGGAAAGTTGCGACCAATCACACGATTCAGTTCAGTCTGAACAGAGTGCCCTTTATCAATTGGGAAAACAGTTCCTGTAATCTCCATTGGGCGTGTGTCACGCCACTTTTTTAGTTTCTGCAGGACAAGCGGAGAAGCTGGAATGGTTCGGTGGCTGTTTCGCGTTTTGCATGGACCAATACCGTAGCTATTTTGACCAATGAGCGTGTATTGCTGGGTGATGGTAATGGTCTTTTTAAACCAGTCGATGGCATTCCAGGGTAGCCCATAAATTTCACCGAACCGCATACCTGTGTTAGCGGCCAAGGTAATGACCAAACTATAAATCGGATTAAATTCAACAATATCTTGGAGCTTGGAAAGTTCTTCCTTCGTGAAGGCACGCAGGATAGTAGGATTCTTTGATTGTGGGAGTTTAATTCCTTTAGCAGGATTAGAGGGGATAATCTTGTATATCTCCTTTGCATGCTCAAGCACCGGCGAGATGCAGCGTAGATGAGCCCTCTTAGAACTGGCCTTCCCTTCAATCTGCATCAAAGCGTTGGTAAGATTTGCCGTGGTAATATCCCTAATTGGCACAGTGGCAAGATTTCCCATTTTTTTCAAGGCCAGGGCGTAATTCTTCAATGTATTTGGAGCTAAAAATTCCTTTTTGTCACGCATAAAGATGGGTAAAAATTGTTGAAGTGTAATATTTATAAGGGTAGCGTCGTCCGTCAGCCCTTCCAATTCCTTGACCTGGGCTAGAAGCTCGTCCTGATAGCGTCGTGCCTCTCTTTGATTCTTAAAACCCTGCTTTGTCTTTTGACGCCATTTGGTGCCGACTTTGTAGGAGAGAATTAAGCAGACGCCGCCATTTTTTTCGCGATACGAAAAAGTATATTCCATTAAAAAGACCTCCTTCTGTGGCGGAGGGAGGCTGAAAATGTTATAATGTTTTTGCAGCCTCCGATTTGAGATGGGGATTGCACTTAGATCCAGTGACATGGCGGTGTCGCTGGATTTTTTATTTTAGTCTTTCTTGACTTTTTTCTTATTCCATTGGGTTCCCATGTCGAATTTGTCTTGAATTTCTTGAGGGATTCTTCCATTCCCTGTTAATGTGATGTATTTATCGCCAACTTTAAAGCTGGCTTCAATTTCAATGTTGTTGAAATTGAGTGGTGTAACAGGGTAGATCCATCCCGTCCCTCCAAGCCTTGATGATTCGAATTGAGCATCTGATCTATACAGTAGGACTGATTTGGATTGGTTAGGCGGAACAATGAAATTAGGTTGCACATTATTTCCTTGATCCCTGAAGCGTCCCTGATAAAATGGCTGGCCATAGAAAGCTCCTATCTTAATCGCTGATTGATTAATATCTAAGACCAATGGTGCATTGGTCTTATTTTTTGCTTCCAGCAAAATTGCACCATAGATGTATTGCTTACTCATGAAAGATTTGCCTCTAGTGCGGATAATATAGCCTGTTGCATTATGTTTGAGATAAGATTCTGGCTTAGAGTAGGGGACAAACCCAGGCCCAAAAATTGTTAAATCGCCACTGGCAGTGCGATTGACCAGAACAGGACGGGCAGATAACAAATAATCACTCGTTTCCGCCGTTGCTCGCGTGGTAATAGAGTTATTGATTTCGTTAATAGCAGCGTCTGCTGTATAGTCTTTAGATTTTTCATCAATCCATAGACAGTTAGCTAGTGCAGTTCCGAAAATTGATAATGCAGCCACAAAACTCAATGCAAAGACTTTTTTCTTCATGTTTCCTTCCTTTCCTGCGCCCTAAAATTTCGCTCGCAGCTCGACAACTTTTCCTAGGATCCTAATTGGTAATGATAGGATTTCCTCGTTGGAGTAATAATGTGGTTCATACACGCTGGTATTCGTGGCAATTAAAGTGATTCCGCCCGCTTGCTTTTTTACTCGTTTAACAGTTGCGTCATCTCCATTAATGAGGACTATGGCAATCTCACCGCTTTCAACATCGTCTTGCTTTTTAACGATGACAACATCGCCTTCTACCATCCTTGGCTCCATGGATGCGCCGTGGATTGTTAGCGCAAAAAATTCACCCGTTGAAGCAAGTTCTGGAGAGATTTCTTCGTAATCAAGGATATCTTCAACCGCCTCAAGCGGGATTCCTGCTGCAATTCTTCCAAGTACAGGAATCTTCACACCCCGACGTTCCGACTTTTTCGGTTTCCCTTCATTTTCTTCCAAGTCAGAATAATATAGCTCATCAAGCGAGATGTGATACAATCCAGATAATTTGCTTGCAATTTCTATAGATGGCTCTGATACACCTGATTCCCATTTCTGCACCGTTGTAAATGACTTTTTGCCCGTATAGTCCGCAATAAATTCTTGGGAGAATCCATTCTTCAATCTCAAATATTTTAAATTTTTCGCAATCATTTGCATCACACCTCATTAAACCCGGTCGCATCCAATATGTCTATACGCTTTTAGAATATCACGGATTTGATTTATTTTCAAGCTGTGTTGAAAATAATGGGGATGGACTTGAAAAAAAATAAAGTTCGCTATTGACACTTGAAACATATTCAAGTAAGATAGATACAGTTGCGAAAGGAGGTGAAAAAAAATGAAATACACAATAAAGGAATTGAGGGCAAGAAAAAAAGAAACGCAGGCCGATGTTGCCAAGGCTATTGGCGTTTCAACGACCACTTACAATGCCTGGGAAAAAGACTTGTCGAACGTCGCAATAAGCAAAGTTGCTGCGCTAAGCGAACATTTCGGAGTCTCTTTAAGTGAGATTGCTTTTTTTTGAAATGTTACTTGAATATAAATCAAGTGAAGGGGGCGCCAAATGAAAGAAGAAATTATCCGCGGCGCGGATCCACTGACACCTAGGCTTGTCCCGCAGGTCATGACCGCTCAAGAGGCCGCTGAGGTGCTCAATGTGTCATTGTCCACCATCTATAACCTACGTGACCGCGGAACGCTGCCACAGCTCACAAAACTCCCTGGCGTGCGGTTTGCCGCTAAGGATGTGATGGACCTTATCGGCGTCGACACCTACTTTTACACGCCGCAAAAAATGAAGGATCTGCAACGAGAGTTAGAACGCAAGGACGCTCGCATCAAGACTCTTGAAGGGCTGCTCAGAGGAGCGGCAGCAACTATCCTTGACGGCATGAAAATCGCGGGGGTGTGAGAAATGAGTACAAGAATAAAAGCGTCCATCATCGCCACGGCCCTTATCACTGCGGGCGTCCTGACTGCGGGCGCCATCTGGCGGGAAAGGGTCAAACCCGAGCCAACGGATTACCTCACCTTTGAGCACGTGGTCTACACGGGTGACAGCCTCTGGTCCCTCTGCGAGCGGTACAGCGGATACGAGGACCTGCAGACCATCATCATGAGGGTGAGAGAGGATAATGGGATCTGCAATCCAGGGGCACTGCAGCCAGGACAGAAAATCAAGGTCAGAGTCAGAAAGGGGAATCGGTGATGATTGATAAAAAACAGGCAATCAGCATTGCTGATAAATTGGCAGATTTTTGCCTCCATATGAATTGCGCGGAATGTCCTTTTGGTATCCCATATCCGGGCTTTAGCCCAGAGTGTGTGCTGAAAGATTACCCGCTAGGATGGGATGTTGACCAAGCGAGGGAAAATCTACAGAAGGGTTGACTTGTCAAAATAGGCACTTTTTGACAAGAAATTAGTGAAATGATTTTAGTATTTTAATGAAAATTTAAGAGAAATGGGATGGTTCCATTGGAAGAGTCAATCAGCTTTCTGCTGTTTTTAGGTTTAGTTATCGTACTAATTATGCGATTGCCATTGTAAAGGAGATGATGAAATGGAATACAAAACGATATCGTTTACAGAGAAAGGACCGATAGACGTCCATTATGACGCTAAGTATCGATGCTGTCTATTCTGTCCTTACGGTTTTGTTGAATATTTGAAATATACAGATGGGGACTACTATGTAGATGGCCGCGAAGCCTTCTGCGATGTTGCCTGTTTCTGTGATTCACCTGGCGAATGTGAAAGGTTCAGATATTCATGGATGCATGAAAATGAACAATAAAGCCCCGTCACCATTGCAGTGATGACAGGGCCATAGGGTGAATCTTTCCACAGGATTCACCTCCATTCTATCACAGGAGGTAAGAAAATGAAAATTAATGCTTTGGAACTTGAAAACGTCAAACGGATCAAGGCCGTCAGGTTGGAGCCAAGTCCCAATGGGCTTACCATCATCGGAGGAAAGAACGGGCAGGGAAAAACAAGCGTCCTTGATGCCATCGCTTGGGGGCTTGGCGGGGATCGCTACAAACCATCCGTCCCTGCAAGGGAAGGGGCCTTGGTCCCGCCTGCAATCCATATCGAGCTGGATAATGGCATCATTGTAGAGCGGAAGGGAAAGAACAGCGCTCTCAAGGTCATTGACAGCAATGGCAATAAGAGCGGTCAGTCCCTCCTCAAGGAGTTCATCAGTCAGTTGGCCCTAGACCTGCCCAGCTTCCTCAAGGCGACGGACAAGGAAAAAGCGAATACCCTGCTGCAGATCATTGGAGTAGGGAATCAGCTCCAGACCATTGACGAAAATATCCGCAAAATCTACTACCAGCGTACAGAGATTGGACGCATCAAGGAACGCAAGGAAAAGGCAGCTGCCGATATGCAGACCTTCCCAGGAGCCCCGGAAGAGCCCATCAGCGCTATGGAATTGATCCAACGACAGCAAGCTATCCTGGCAAGGAATGGGGAGAATCAAAAAAAACAGTTCCATCTCTCTGATCTTCAGCGCAAACAGACGGACCTTGCCAATCGCATCAACGCTCTTATGAGTGAACTGGAACAGACAAGAAGCCAAAAGGAAATCATTGACCGTGATGTTGAAACCGCAGGCAAGGACGTTGCTACTCTCCAGGACGAGTCCACGGAAGAGATCGAGAAGAACCTGCAGCAGGTCGAGATGATCAATGCCCAGATTCGAAAGAATGCGGAACACAAGAAGGCAGTCGAAGAAGCAGAACGGTATGGGAATGAATATGCAGAGCTTACAGGAGAGTTGGAGCGGCTCCGTGCTGACCGCCGTTCCCTCCTTGATGGCGCTGACCTTCCGCTTCCTGGGCTTTCTGTGGAAGATGGCAAGCTCCTTTATAAGGGTCTCCCTTGGGATGGCATGAGCGCCAGCGAGCAACTTAAGGTGTCGACTGCCATCGTGAGGAAACTCAATCCTAACTGTGGTTTTGTCCTTATGGATAAATTGGAACAGATGGATACGGACACGCTCCAGGACTTCGGAGCCTGGCTTGAGCGGGAAGGGCTGCAAGTGATTGCCACCCGCGTTTCCACTGGTGATGAATGCAGTGTCATCATCGAAGATGGCATGGTCAAAGGCGAAGAGACAGCTGTTAAGCCGGCCTGGAAGGCAGGAACGTTCTGATGGAAAGAGACTTGAAATTAAAATCTCTCATGATTGCACAAAAAAGGGCGTGGGAGGAACTGCAGGAAACGCAGTATCAAATGAAGGATCCCCTGCTTCGTCCGCATGAGGTTGAGTATATGAAAGGCATCCTTGCTCACAAAGAAAAAGATTATCAGCGTGCAAATGATGAGCTTAGAGCATACATGAACGAAAAGGGAGGAAAGAGACATGCTTAATATCAGCAAAGGAATCGTTTTGCGTCCACAAAAAGTCGTTGTTTATGGGCCTGAAGGCATCGGGAAATCCACCTTCGCAAGCCATTTTCCCGACCCGCTTTTTCTTGATATTGAAGACAGCACCAGCCAGCTCGACGTCAAGCGCATTCCAGACATCAATTCCTGGGCCATGCTCCATGGCATTATCGAAGAAATCGCGAAGGAAAAGCCATGCAAGACTCTGGTCATTGATACGGTGGACTGGGCAGAAAAGCTTTGCATCCAGTACGTCTGCGCACAAGCCAAGAAAAATTCCATTGAAGACTTCGCTTACGGCAGTGGCTATACAAAGCTTATGGAAGCTTTTGCCCGTTTTCTGGAAGCCTTGAATGGAGTGACAAAGGCAGGCATTAACGTGGTCCTTAACGCTCATGCCCAGATCCGGAAGTTTGAGCAGCCGGATGAGATGGGAGCCTATGATCGGTGGGAGCTGAAGCTCAATAGCAAGACTACGAACAAGACGGCCGCCCTTGTGAAGGAATGGGCAGATGCCCTGCTTTTTGCCAATTATAAAACCATCATCATGACGGATCAAGCGACCAACAAGAAAAAAGGTGTTGGCGGGAAAAGGGTGATGTATACGCAACACGCAAGCACCTGGGATGCAAAGAATCGGTGGTGCCTGCCACCGGAAGTGCCCTTCGAATATGCAAGCATTGCGCCTTATATCCCGGACCTTGGAGAGCCGCCTGTGGTCATTGATTCGCCTCAAGGCAATGTTCCTCTGCCACCTGATCCTTCTCCTGAAGAAGAGGCTTTCTGGGATATCCAGGATACCCCTGTTGAAGCAGATGGACCCGCCCCGCAGCCAGAAGTCATTGCAACAGCTGCTCAAGTTGCTGCAGCAGATCCAAAGCAAGCTGTCATCAAGCAGGTATTTGACCTTTTAAAAACGGAAGGCATGACAGAAACGGATGTTCGCTGCGCCGTTGCTGCGCGCGGTTACTATCCTGAAGAAACCAGTATCATGGACTATGACATTGAGTTCTTAAAAGGCGTTATCCTTGGTGCTTGGCCGCAGATTAAATCGTTTATCGTTGCAAATAAAAAATAAATTTGTTTGGAGGAAATGAACATGAGTTTTGAAAATATGGGAACAGTTGTGGAAGATAAGGTATTTGGATGGGAAGACGAAATTACCGCTGAAGGCGGGAACAAAAGTTACACCCTCCTTGAAGAAGGGGATTATCCCTTCGTTATCAAAGAAGTGGAACGCTCCATGTATGAGCCAAAAAATCCGAACAGCAAGATTCCACCATGCCCGAAAGCCATCATCCATTTGATGGTCATCCCCAATGATCCTGCAGCGACGGAGCCAGTGGAAGTGACAACAAACCTCTTCCTTCACAGCAGCCAGGAGTGGAAGCTTGCCACCTTCTTCCTTGCCATCGGTGTTAAAAAGAAGCATGAGCCGCTCCATATGCGCTGGAACCTCCAAGGCCTTGAAGGATGGTGCCACATGGCGCCACGCGAATTTAATGACAAGACATACAACAACGTTGCTTACTTCATCGAACCGGACAAGGCACCTAAACGGGACCCACATATGCCTGCTCCAAAGCCTGTGAACGGGGCAAGCTTCACACCAGGAGCCTTCTAAGTGGAACTCAGGCCGTATCAAAAGCAAGCGATTGAGGCCATTGAACAAAACTGGGAGCGTGGACACAGGCGCACGCTCCTTGTTCTTCCTACGGGCTGCGGCAAGACCATCGTCTTTGCTAACGTGGCAAAACGGGCCGTAGCCAAAGGGAAAAAGGTCCTCATCCTTGCCCATCGAGACGAACTTCTGACCCAGGCCCAGGACAAAATCTTAAAGGCAACGGGGCTCATGACAAGCAAGGAAAAGGCGAATGAAACTTCTCTGGACAGCTTTTTTCGGATCACTGTTGGCAGTGTCCAAACCATGCAGCGAGAAAAGCGGCTTAATCGCTTCCCTTCGGATGCCTTCCAGACCATCATTGTCGATGAAGCCCACCACGCCCTTGCAAATGGCTATCAGACGGTTTTAAATCACTTCCCTGATGCGGAAGTCCTAGGTGTCACGGCAACGCCTGAGAGACAAAATGTGGCGTGCCTAGGCGAGTATTTTGACAACATCGCATATGAATATTCCCTCCCGCAAGCCATCAAAGAGGGGTATCTTTCTCCTATCAAAGCACTTACGGTGCCGCTTAATATTGATATTGGTGGCGTGAAGATGTCAAGCGGGGACTATGCAGCCAATGAACTAGGGGATGCCTTATCCCCATATTTAGAAGCCATTGCCACGGAAATGGAGCAATATTGCAAGGAACGGAAGACCGTGGTTTTCCTGCCGCTTGTGGCAACGAGCAAGGCTTTCCGGGATATCCTGAACCGCCATGGCTTTAGAGCGGCTGAGGTCAATGGAAACAGCCCGGACCGTACGGAGCTCCTTGATGCCTTTGACCGCGGGGAATACAACGTGCTCTGCAACGCCATGCTCCTCACGGAAGGTTGGGACTGTCCCGCAGTGGATTGTGTTGTCGTCCTTCGTCCAACAAAGATCCGCAGCCTTTACCAGCAAATGGTGGGGCGGGGGAGCAGACTTGCGCCAGAGAAAAAGGATTTGCTCCTCTTGGATTTTTTGTGGCTCACGGAACGGCACAACCTCTGTAGGCCAGCATCACTCGTTTGCAAGGACGAAAAGGTTGCTGAAAAGATGACGAAGCGCCTTGAAGACAGCGCAGGGATGGCCCTTGATATTGAAGAGGCGGCAGATGAAGCAGAAAGGGATGCTGTAGCTGAGCGGGAAGCTAGCCTAGCCAAGGAGCTCAAGGCCATGCGGGAACGCAAACGTAAGCTGGTGGACCCCATCCAGTATTTCTTCAGCATCGAGGCTGGCGACCTTGCAGGGTACGAGCCGACTTTTATGTGGGAGAAGGGACCTGCAACGAAAAAGCAGCTTGAATATCTTGAAAAGCATGGCATTGCACCGGTCACGGTAGAAAATGCAGGACTTGCAACGCAGCTCATTGAGCGGCTCAAGATGCGCCAACAAAATGGCCTTTCGACGCCAAAGCAGATCCGATTTTTGGAAAGGAAAGGATTCGCCCATGTTGGGACCTGGAGCTTTGTTGCAGCAAGCAGCATGATTGGCCGCATCGCAGAAAACGATTGGCGCATCCCGTCTGGCATCATCCCCGCTGCTTATAAGCCGCAGGAAGGAATGAATCATGAAGCAATTTGACCTTTTAGGCGTGCTCAATTTTATTGATCCAACTTCCTGCTCTTACCAGGAATGGCTGCAGGTGGGGATGGCACTACAAAAAGAAGGCTATCCTCTCAGCGCTTGGGAAAACTGGAGCGCCCTTGACAGTGGACGATATCACCAGGGCGAATGCAGCAAGAAATGGGAGGGCTTTCGCGGCTCTCCCAACCCTGTAACGGGTGCCACCATTACCATGATGGCAAAGGAACGAGGGTGGAAACCGAAGGAACGGGAAGCAGGCCGTGCGCTTTCGTGGGACGATGAGATTCGTGAAGACCCATCAAGCGGGATCATCATCAACACCAAACTCCTCGAAGGGGAAGCCTTTAGGGAACCACAAGGGGACTGGAAACCGGTCCAGGAAATCATCACATTTCTTAGGACACTCTTCGACGCCTCTGATCACGTCGGCTACGTCAACGAAAGCATGCAAAAAGACGATACGGACAAATTCATTCCTGCCAATGGTGGCTATACGAGCAGGACGAGCAGCACCCTTATCACGCAGCTGGAAAAGTGCAATGGCGACATTGGCGCTGTCTTTGGAGATTATAACCCGGAGGCGGGCATGTGGATCCGCATCAATGCCCTGGATGGGCACGGCGTCAACAATGATAATGTGACGTCCTTTAAATACGCCCTGGTCGAATGCGACGACCTTTCCCTGGCTAAGCAGAACGAGGCTATCAGAAAACTGCAGCTGCCGGTGGCAACCCTGACCTACAGCGGCGCAAAAAGCATTCATGCCATTGTGAAGGTCGATGCAGCCAATGCGGAAGAATATCGGCAGCGTGTCGAATTTTTATATAAGATCTGCGAAAAGAATGGGCTTACCATCGACACGGCCAACAAAAATCCCTCTAGGCTTTCCCGGCTTCCTGGCATCAAACGAGGCGGCAAGAAACAGTTCCTCATCGGGACCAACCTTGGAAAGGAATCCTGGGACGAGTGGCGGGAATGGATCGAGAATACCAATGACGACATGCCCTTCATCAAGAATCTTGGAGAGGCAAAAGACAAAGGCCTGCCGCCCAAAGCAGATGAGCTCATCCACGGCGTATTGAGGCAGGGGCACAAGATGCTCATTGCAGGACCATCTAAGGCTGGAAAGAGCTTTGCGCTCATTGAACTTGCCATGGCCATCGCATCAGGAACGACATGGCTAGACCATTTTCCTTGCGAGCGTGGCAAGGTTCTTTACGTCAATCTTGAAATTGATGAGCCATCCTGTTTTGACCGTTTTGACGTTGTGGGGAAGGCCCTGGGCATCGGGCACGATGCAGACTACAACGTAGAAATCTGGAACCTTCGTGGCAAGTCGGTCCCTATGGACAAGCTGGCACCAAAAATCATTGCCAGGGCGCAGGAATCGGATTACATGGCCATTATTATTGACCCCATCTACAAAGTCATCACGGGTGATGAAAACAGCGCCGACCAGATGGCTCATTTCTGCAACCAATTCGACAAGATCTGCACGGAACTGGGCTGCGCTGTCATTTACTGTCACCATCACAGCAAGGGCGGGCAAGGCCTCAAGAAGTCCATGGACCGCGCCAGCGGGTCCGGCGTCTTCGCCCGTGACCCTGATGCCATGCTGGACATGATTCAGCTCAAAGTGAAGGACCAAGATCCGGATGACATTGCAACGGCCTGGCGTATCACCGGAACGCTGCGGGAGTTTCCGTCCTTCCCTCCGGTTAATGTCTTTTTCCGCTATCCCGTCCATGTCGCTGATGATACGGACATGCTCAAGGACGCTATGGAAGAAGGCAGCTTGGCTGATGTCTACCAAAAGGGCAGAGAGCAGTCGAACAAGGCAAAAAAGGTAGAAGCCGCCAGAAATGTTGACAGCGTGGAATTTGCTTTCGAAGCATATGTGAACAAAGCGGGAAAGGCTAAGCTGGAAGACATCATGGCTTATTTTTCCAAAAGCGAAAACACCGTTCGAAAATATATTAAAGAACATGGCGGATTCAACATCAAAAACGGGCTTGTGGAGAGGACGCAAAACAACGAAAAATAATACATTGATTTACCGTGATAAAGAAAACGACAGCTCAGCACAGTTATATATATAGTATTGAGCTATTTTGAGCTGCATATGTCAGGAAGTAGGGGGTAAATGTGTGGGACTACGTTTCCCACACACATTTCCCCTCTCCCTACTTCTCCAGACATATGGACAGTGGTTCTGAGAAAGTAATTAAAAGTCTAAAAGTCAAAATAGAAGTGTAAAACTAGGAAATGGAAGTGAAGCGATGACTAACAGCAAGAGAAAGGGTGCAAAAGGCGAGTTAGAAGTGGCCAGGCTCTGCAGGGCGGAAGGCTATGAGGCCCGCCGCTCAGCGCAGTTTTGTGGCAATAACGAAGAAGGCACGGCCGATGTGGTAGGGCTCCCCGGCATCCACATTGAAGTCAAGCGTGTGGAGCACCTCAACATTGATGACGCCCTTGACCAGGCACGGAGAGATGCCGCAAAGACGACGGGTAATATCCCGACAGTTTTTCATCGTAAAAACGGAACCAAGTGGAAGGTTACGATGGACGCCCACCAGTGGTTCCGGCTGTATAGGGAATGGGAGGCGGGGAGAAATGAGAAAAAATCAGATTGATTTAGGGTTGACCTATATGTCTAGTGCTATTAAAAAGATAGAAAAAGAAATCATCCCTGCATGCGAATCAGCCATCATGCAACTGATCGTTTTCACAGAGTCTTTAGGGTACAAAATGACAAATGACAAAGACCTGTTTGATGCCATGATGCTTATCAGCAAGCATTGCCAGGAAGCAGAAGCCGGGACCTGCACCAAATGCATTTTCCACAAGAAAGACAAAGGCTGTGGACTGGTACGCCATTTCCCGAATGACTGGGCTGGAAATATGGAGGAAGAACAATGAACTTTTTTGAAGCAACGAGGATCTTAAAGAACTACTGTGAAGAGCAAGAGAATGACTGCAAGGGCTGCATGTTTTATTTGCATGAGCCTGGAAGAGGATGCAGGATTTCGGATGATATTCCTTGTGACTGGGAACTGCTCCAGCGAGATGAGGGGAAGGGCTATGATCCTGTCCACCACCCACCTCATTATTCATGGAGAGGGTTTGAAGGCATTGACTTAATCAAGGAATTTGTGAAAAAGCAAAAAGATTCCTTCCTTGCTGTCTGTGAGGCGAACATCATCAAGTATCTTTATCGCTACCCGATGAAAAACAACGTGGAAGATCTGCGCAAGGTTGCTGAATATGCAACCATGGCGGCAGATTATCTAGAAGAAAATGGTGGCGAAGAAGATGCTTGAACCGCTGATCTATTGCTATCGCTTGGACAATGACTATATCCTATACCGCAAAGTCAAGGACGGCCTTTGGGGTATCGCTAAGGGGACTGACAGCGTTTTCAATCCTCAAGACGTGAAGAAGTGGTACGATTCACGCATCAAAGCCATGACTGCTATGAAGAGGATAGAAAAATAATCGTTGGAGGTGCAGCATGGAGTCAATGACAAGAAGGAGCCATCCCTTATCCAGGCAGGAAATCATGAGGATGCCCGTTCCTATTTTCAGGAAATGGATCATGACTTATTCCATGACGGTTTACAACCTGGGGGTTGACGATTGCAAGGAAATCCTGCATGACGAGTTCGGCTTTGGAGAGAAAAGGATGCAGCGCTTCATCCGGTCCCATGGATGCCTTTGGACCTGGTGGCGGGCCTGTGAGCCAGCCTACAAAACCACAGGCGCCGAAGGTGGAGCAGCCGCACTATTTCGAAGAAGAATTTCCATTTTGAAAGAAGGTATGAAAAATGAAGATTGGAACGAAAAAACAACCAGAATCAGTGATTCTGCAGGCAGTGAGAAATGCCCTGGTGATTGATGGCTATGACGTGACGAGGCATCAGCAGGGACTTGGGAGTAGGCGATGATTTCCTGATCTTACAGCGCTGAAGGACGGAAAAACGTTGTATGTCGAAATCAAAACAGCCACGGGCAAACAGTCGCCGTGGCAGGTGGAATTTCAACAAATCTGCGAGCAGCACGGCGGGACCTACATTTTGGCTAGGTCAGTTGACGATATTAAGCCGTGGCTCACGAGAGTCAGACCGCTGTTTTAGGAGGACTGAGTGATGGAATTTTTAATTGGCGAAGATGCCGCTATTAGGATGCAGGATGTGGTCGCTGGATGAGGCGAATGGCATTCTGAAAGACGCGGTGAATAAAATCCAAGAAGAAACCGAGGAGGAATAAACAATGAATCAAAAAGAATGTCATGAATATTGTCAAGGACTGGCGGCTGCATTGAACGATATGGGGGGAGAAATCGAGGAAGTTCTCATGGAGATTTATTCCATGGCCATCCAAGCGCACAGCGTGCCAAAGCCGGGAAAGATTGACTGCAGCGAAGACGTGCGGTACGGGCTCAAAGAGTTTCAAAAGTCATTAAAAAGACAGCGCAATACGTGGAAGTCCGTGATTGAACAGATGGAACTCTTGATTAAGGCTCTCGACTTATGACAGGACGGGATTTTTTAAAAAGTTTGAGAGAAGACAACTTCGCGCTCAAGTCCTTGGAAGATCGCATTGTCGAGCTGAAAAACAATCTCTACAGGATCAAGTCCATTAACTACTCGAAGGACAGAGTCGATGGCGGCGTGCCGTCAGATATCGCAGACCGAATCGGCATGATCCAGTCCTTGGTCGATGAGGCTAATGATAGGTGGGATTCGCTGATAAAGAAAAAGAGAATGGCACTTTCTATCATCTTCGAAATCAAGGATGGGCGCTATCAAGCTATCCTGGAGGAGCGCTATATCAATATGCGGTCGTGGAGCTTCATCGCGCGGCGAATTGGCTATGAAGAGAGCCAGACTTATCTGCTCCACAAAAAAGGACTCAATGTCTTTGATAGGATTTTTGATGAGAGAGAAAAAGTGCGTAGTGAATCGTAGGAGTCTCTCGTGATATCATGTAAGCTGTAAGAAGTGAGAGACAAAACGACCCTCGTCCCTGCTTCGCATGATGTTCACCTCCTTTCTAAGATTTAAGCAACGTACCGGAAACGGCCCCCGCAAATGCGAGGGCTTTTTTCGTGGAGGGATTTTTTAGAAAGGATTTTTTGGGAAAAGAAAATGGCAAGAGATTTTGCAAAACGGTTTTATGATTCAAAAGCGTGGAAGGATTTAGCCAGGCTGATTCGAGAAAAGAAGCATTTTATCTGCGATAAATGCGGAAGACCTGGAGCACATCAGGTGCACCACATCATTGAGCTGACTCCGGACAACATCAACAACCCGAGCATCAGCCTCAACCCGAGGAATCTGATGCTGCTTTGCAACGACTGCCACAACAAGCTGCACCATCGCTTCGAGCAGGGAGCCAGCAGCAGAAGCTACAGCTACGACAGCGAGGGGCATGTGGTGGCTGTTCGGGAAAATGAGCGGCGGCGCTGACCCACCCCCCGGGGGTAGCTTTTTCGGCGGGGGCAAAACGACCCGCGCCCCACTCTTGCGTGCGATACAGGCGGTTTCCAGAAGGGGTGTGATTAACGTGAAAGGAGGCGAAATGGATGGCGGACGAAAAAACAAGGCGAGGAGCCCAAACACGATATATCAATCAACTGAAAAAAATATTCAGCGGATCCCCGAGACAAGCGGAAGCGGTTCTCCTCATCAAAAGAGCAGCGTTTTTCCTGGCATCTCTGGATGAGCTGGAGCACATCATCCAGAAAGAAGGGTATGTCGACGTATATAAAAACGGACGGAATCAATCCGGTACGATGGCATCGGCATCCCTCAAAGCATACAAGCTATCCATGGATGGCCTCCTGGCCACGCTGAAGAAACTGGAAGACATCGCTCCGAGCCAGGAAGGGGCAGATGAGCTGAAAGCTTTCTTGAACAAATGACATCCGCAATTGAGGAATACAACGATGTGCTCCAATCAGGAAAGATCAAGGCCTGTAAAAAGCTGAAAGCAGTCTATCAACATTTGACGAAGAACATCAATCATCCTGGAAAATACCATTTTGACCAAAAAACAGCTGACAGGGCAGTGACGTTCATTGAAAGGTTTTGCTGCATCCCCAAAATGCGTGGGACTCCTCGATTTAAGCTAGAGCTCTGGCAAAAAGCCCTGGTGGAAGCGACGTTCGGCTTCGTCGATGATCAGAACCTCCGGCAGTACCGAGAGGTTTTTCTTTTTATCGGGCGGAAAAATGCCAAATCCATTCTGGGCGCAGCTATGGCCCTTTATCTGCTGCTGGCTGACGGAGAAGATGGGCCGGAAATCTATACGGCAGCGACGGACAGATCACAGGCGAAAGTTGTCTGGGAATACGCCATTTCGATGATTAATCATGACGCCAGCTTAAAAAAATACCTCCGGCCCAAAGTGAATCTGATTGAATGCAAGGAAAACGGTGGGAAATTCGTACCACTATCAAAGAATTCCGGCTCCCTGGATGGGCTGAACGTCTCCGGGATGTTCCTGGATGAACTCCATGCCATCAAGGACCGGAACATGTACGATGTCTTAAAAGGCGGCACCTATGCACGGAGCCAGCCCTTGACTGTAATCATGTCAACGGGCGGCTATTACGAGCAGGACAGTCTTTTCGACACAAAATACAGCGAGTATATGAGCATTATCGACGGCTACAGCACAGGCAGATATGTCGACGAGTCAACCTTACCGATCATCTACGAGCTGGATTCTAAGGAAGAAGTCGTGGATCCGTCCAACTGGATCAAGGCCAACCCGAACCTGGGCGTCAGTAAGAACCCAGAGCAGCTGGAGCGGGAATTCAACCGGGCCACGCTGGACGAAAAGACCATGCGTGACCTGCTGGTGAAGCAGTTCAACTTCAGGGAGAACGCCCGGGATACCTTCTTCAACCTGGAAGATGTGGAAAACAAAGAGACATTCAACCTGGACGATCTCTCAGGGATGTATTTCTTTGGCGGCGTCGACCTGTCCGAGACCACTGACCTCACATGTGCGACCGCTGCCTTCCCTGTGAATGATCCGGAGACGGATGAACCCAAGCTGATGGTTCATCAGATGTATTGGATCCCCGAAGATACCCTTCAGGAGCATATCGAAAAGGATAAAGTGCCCTACGACGTTTGGATCCGCAACGGATGGGTGAGAACCTGCCCAGGGAATGTGATTGATCAGAAAGAAGTCGTCAACTGGTTCCAGGAGCTTCAGTCAGAGTACAATGTGTACGCCTATAAGATAGGCTACGATGCCTACAACGCCCAGTACTTGACCAAAGACCTGGAAGAAAACTTCGGGAATGATCTAACAGAAAAAGTCCAGCAGAACTTCAAGGGCCTTTCGTCCCAGATGTACCTTTCCAAAGCCTGGTTCAAAAAGCGGAAAATCGTGTACAACTACAACCCGGTGCTCCTGTGGTGTTTGCTCAATACAGAAGCGGTTACGGACACCCAGGGCAACGTAAAACCTTATAAAAACAGAAACTTGAGGAAACGCATCGACGGCTACAGCAGCCTGCTGGATGCGTTTTGCGTTTATCTTGACCACAAGGACGAAATCTAGGAAGGAGGTGAGACTATGAAAGGAATCCTGAGAAGTGCCTTCGACACCGTGTTCGGCGGGACTAAAGAGCCCAAGACCACCACGCAGTTCCAAATGATTAACGGCTGGAGAAACGTCTTCGTCCCTATGGAAGACTACTCCAAAGACATCCTGATCAAGACCTGCATCGACAGGGTGGCTACCCATGTGGCTAAGCTGCATCCGAACCACGTAGTGATGAAGAAGGGAAAGAAGCAGCCAGCGAAAAACAGCCAGCTTCAAACTCTGCTGGCCCTCAGCCCGAACCCGTATATGAATGCCTACAGCTTCTTGTATAACCTGGCCACGAAGGCTGTGGCAAACAAGAATGCATTTGCCTACATCAAGAGAGACCGACAGCGAAATGTTATCAGCCTGTGGCCAATGGAATACCAGAGCTGTGAAGCCCGAGAAGACGATCATGGAAATCTCTACATTATGTTCCGATATGGTGGTACTCATTCCACCAGGACGATTCCATACACGGATCTGATTCATCTCCGGAGTATGTTCCAGCAGGGCGAAATTTTCGCCGATACAGACGATAATCTGGCGACTCATATGGCCCTGCTGACTAAGCTGGGGCAGAGCTTTGAAAATGTGGTGGAAAATTCTGGGCGGATCCGGGGCATCGCTAAGATTGCCGGTCAGGCAGGGACGGAAGCCTGGAAAAGCAAGGCCAAAATGCTCAACGAAAACCTGAAGGACCCGGCCCAGGGCGGCATGGTTGTCACTGATGGCACTATGGAATTCACTCCTGTGGATAGCGAACCGAAGGCGGCCGATACGGCCCAGCTGGAATTCGTCCGGGACAACATCTATCGCTACTTTGGCGTGTCCAAACCCATCGCTGAGGGCATCTACGATGAAACATCCTGGAGCGCATTCTTCGAATCCGTCATCGAACCGTTCTCCATCCAGATGAGCCAAGAATTCACCAGGAAGCTGTTCACTCCGGATGAGATTGCCGCCGGAAACGAGATTGTGTTCGACGCCAACCGGCTGACCTACGCCAGCACGGATACAAAAGTGGAACTAATCCGGCAGCTTCGGCCCCTGGGCATCCTGACCACCAATCAGAGCTTGGAAATCATGAATCTGCCACCCATCGCTGACGGAGACGACCGTGTCCAGACTCTGAACGTAGCCAACACGGACATCGTGAGCCAGTATCAGATGAGCCAGGCAGATTCCCAGAAGGGAGGTGAGAAAGATGAACAAGGACCAACTGATGATCAGGCAGATTGACGTCAAACCGTCTGACGAAGACATGGTCATTGAAGGCTATGCTGCTGTCTACGACTCTCCCACAGTCCTATGGACCGATGATGACGGGACAGAGTACAAAGAAGTCATTGAAAGAGGAGCTTTTTCCGGTGCTGACCTGTCCAATGTGGTGTTGAGGTACAATCACAGCCCGGAAGGCATGGTCCTGGCAAGGACCACAAACGGCACGTTGCAAGTGACACCGGACCAGAATGGTTTGAAAATCCGGGCAAAGCTGGCACCCACAACTGCCGGGAAGGACCTGTATGCTCTGATCAAGAGGGGCGACGTCAACAAAATGAGCTTCGGCGGCTACAGCCAGGAGGTGGACTATGATCTGGACAACCACGTGCGGCACATCAAGACCATGCGGAACCTTTTTGACGTCTCTGCCGTTGACTTTCCTGCCTATGAGGCGACCTCCCTAGCGGCCGTCCAGCGAAGCTTCGAAGAAGCCAGAAAAACTGAACAAAATCTGATTGAAGAGCGCATGCGGATCCAGATCGCAGCGCTTTTTTAATGCCTGAAAAAGAAAGAGGGAATGCTTAATGACTATCACTGAAATCATCCAGAAAAAGACTGAACTGCTGGAACGCTCCAAGACTGCCACCGTAGAACAGCTGAAGAACATCCAGAAGGAAATGGAAGGCCTGAACGCTGAACTGAAGAAGGCCCGGGAAGATCAGCAGGCCGAACTGCTGAGAAACCAGATTGCGGGGGCCATGGACAACGGTGCTTATGCCGGGAACATCCTGGCTGATGTAGGTGCTCCGAAAAAGGCCCCTGTTGTGAATGCGAAAACCTTCGCCAGCACGCCTGAATATCGCCAGGCCTTTATGGATTACGTGCTGGAAGGGAAGATGGATCCCATGTTCCGGGCTGTTGCGACTACCGCAAACAACGGCGCTGTGATCCCCGTGCCCGTACTGAACGAAATCGTAGAAAAGATGATGAAATACGGGAACATCCTGCCTCTGGTTCGTCACCTGAACTATCCTGCCGGTATGACCGTTCCTACCTCCACTCTGGAAGCAACTGCTAAATGGGTAGACGAAGGGGCCGCCATTGCTGCTGACGGGAAAAAGACCGCTTCCGTGGCGTTTGCTGGTTACCAGCTGGCTGCAGCTGTCGGCCTGACATTCCAGGCTCAAATCAAGAGCATGGCCATTTTCGAGCAGGCCCTGGTCCAGGACGTATCTAAGGCGATGACTCTAGCTCTAGAAGAAGCCATCATTTCCGGCGACGGCACTGGCAAGCCCACCGGCATCATCAAAGCTACTCCTGCTGCGAAATTGACCACCAAAGCTCCGGATTACAAATTCCTGATCAGCATTCTGAAGTCCATTCCTTCCGCATACAAGAGCGGCTCTGTGCTGGTGATGAATGAATCCACCTTCCTGGATTTTGCCGGGATCACCGATACCGCTGGCCAGCCCATCGCCCACGTCAACTACGGTATCGACGGCGCTCCTGCTGCACGGATCCTGGGCAAGCCGGTTGTCTTCACCGACTTCCTGCCGTCCCTGGACACCGCCGAAGCCGGGAACACTGTTGCCTTTGCCTTTGACATGAGCAAATACATCCTGAACGTAGCTTATGCCATGGACCTTGTGTCCTACGTCGACAACGCCACCAGAAACCGCATTTATCAGAGCATTGGCCTGTATGACGGCAAAGTTGTTGACGCCAACGGCCTGGTGCTGATCAACAAGGCGGGGGCCTAACCCTCTCCCGCCTCTTTTGAGGAGGGAAGAGAATGGAACTCAAAGATTTCAAAAACTATCTCCATGTCGACTCTGATCTGACGGACGAAGACTCTCTCATCCAATCCCTGATGGCTTCTGCAAAAGAATACATTGTGAACAGCACGGGGAAGGAATGGACGGAAAGCGCAGACACTCCTCTGATGCTGACCTGTGCTAAGCTCCTGGTGGCGCACTGGTACTCTGACCGGGCACTGGTGTCAAAATCCAACGTCCAGGAATACAACCACAGCATTACGAGCATGCTGCGTTTGATTGAGATGTCTGATGCATACCCTGAAAAGGCGGTGAGGACGGAATGATTTGCAATCCTGGGCTACTGAATAGAAAGGTGACCATCTATCGGCCAACGGTAACGGCAGGGACCGACCTTGACATTCAGACAGATAGAGTGCTGTATTCCAACGTTTCTGCCTGGATCGCTCCTGTCCGGGGCCTTCAGTACAAGGAGGATGGGACCGACCGGAACGACGCCACTGTCAAGATCGTGATCCGCTATCGCAAGGGAATCACGGACGGCTGTTGGGTTCGATATAAAGACCATCACTACCTGGTGACCTACATTTCTGACCCGGACATGCAGCATGAATCCCTGGAGCTGATGTGCGTGGAACGGCTTCGTGGTGATCCTCCGGAATCTGTCCAGGATGGATGGGAGCCGTGATGCTATGGCTGATTTTGCGATCAAGGGCATGGAAGAACTAAACACCGATATCCTGGAAGCCGCTCAGCATTACCCGAAAGAGGTTGAAAAGCACCTCAAAAAGACCGGTGATGTGCTAAAAAAGAAAGCCATCGAGAAAACCCCGGATTCTGGGACCGATCACAAGCGAAAGCTTAGTAAGTCCTGGAAATCGGAAATCGAGGGCATGACTGTTGACAGCCTGGAATATCAGCTACGGAACACATCGCCCCACTATCACCTGGTGGAACGGGGACACAAGCTGGTAACCCGGAAGGGAAAAACCATCGGCTTCGTCCAGGGGCGGCACTTTTTTGAAAAGGCATGTGACGCTTTCAATGCATCGGATGAAGTCGGCAAGGAGATGGACAGATTCATAGCAGAAATTAAAAGGAAGATTGCTCATGATTGACGACACAGATATCCTGAAGGCCGTCAGAGCTCAGCTGAAGGCGGCGTGGCCGGACGTGGACGTGAACCTGGACGATGTCCAGAGGTCCTTCCGGCTGCCGTGCTTCTTCCTTCGTTTTTTCGAGCTTGACAGCCCTCAAATGGTGTACAGCAGGAGCTTGAAAAGGTCCTGCACTCTACACATTGATTACTTTACCCAGAAGAACCGGAACTCTGCTATCGAGCTGTACAAGGTCCGGAAGCGGCTCCGGGAGCTCTTCACATTCGGTCTCCAGGTTGGCGACAGGGTCTTCAACTTCGATGGGATTTCGACTGAAACAAACGGAAAAGACGCAGATATCCTCTCTGCGACTCTCAGTTTTTCCTTCTACGACGTCATCGCTGGCAAAGAAGAAGATCCACCGACCATCGGAAATATCGAACAAGACATTGAACTTTTAAAGGAGTGAGAAAATGGCTCAAAAAGCACCTAGCGTCATCGTGACGTTTAAAGAACGGGGCATCACGGCCATCCAGCGCAGTCAGCGTGGCATCCTGGCCATGATTCTGACCGAAACCCAACCGCTGGAGCCGCTGACCATCTACTCTGTTGACGATATCCCGGAATCCGGGCTGGCTGCCGACAACGTAGAACAGATCCAGCTGGCTCTCAAAGGTTACCAGACCAGCCCCAGAAAGATTCTTGTTTATACCGTCAAAGACACCACCTACACCGACATTCTGAAAACCCTGGAAAATGTCCGTTTTGATTGGCTGGTAATCCCTGGCATTTCTGCAGAGAATGCGGAAAGCGTGGCATTCTGGATTAAATCCATGCGCACCGTTAAGGACAAGGCCGTGAAGGCCGTCCTACCCAATGAAGCAGCCGACTTCGAAGGCGTGGTGAACTTCACCAATACTAGCCTTCAGACGAAGAGCAAGACCTATACTGCTGCCCAGTACTGTTCCAGAGTAGCGGGCATCATTTGCGGTACTCCGATGACCATCTCCTGCACGTATGCCCCGGCTCCTGAGCTGATCGCCTGCGACAGCTACACCAGCGATGAACGGGATGAAAAGGTGGGCAATGGAGAACTGTTCTTCTTTAACGATGGCGAGAAAATTAAGATCTGCAAAGGCGTCAACTCCTACGTGACTACTGTCCAGGGCAAGCTGAACTCCTACCAGAAAATCAAGCTGGTGGATCTGATGGATATGATCCACGACGACATCAAGCAGACCGGGCACGACAGCTACATCGGAAAATACGCCAATAGTTATGACAACCGGTGCCTGCTGGTGACCGCCATCAACGGTTATTTCCACGAGCTGGAAAAAGAAGGACTCCTGGAAGTCGGCCAGAACCTGGCGGAAATCGACATTGAAGCCACGAAGAACTGGTTGGAAGCCAATGGGAAATACACCCGTGACGAACTGGAAAGCATGACCGATCTGGCCATCAAGAAGGCCAACATTGGCGAGAATGTGTTCATTAAATCCACTATCTCCATGCTGGATGCCATCGAACACATTGAAGTCAGCAACATCATCCAATAAGGAGGGATATAGATGCACGAGGTTGATACTCAGCGAGTCGTCTATGGTTCTTATGGGCAGCTCTGGCTGGATGGAGACGAAATTGCCGAAATCATCTCCTGTAAAGCTACCCTGACTGCCCAGAAGACGGCCATCAAGCGCAGCCGCCATCTGGTTGACGGATACAAGACCACAGGATATGAAGCCAAAGGCAGCATCAAGCTGCACAAAGTCAGCTCCTACCTGATTAAAAAGCTGGCCCCGGCCATCAAGGAAGGGAAACAGGTAAAATTTACGCTGATCAGCAAGCTGGACGACCCCAACTCCCTGGGCGCAGAACGGATTGCCCTGTATGGCGTAATGTTTGACGCCGTCGACCTGATCAACTGGGAACTGGGCAAGGTAGGCGAGGAAGACCAGAACTTCACTTTCGAGGATTTCGACCTGCTTGACCTGATCGACGAAGAATAAGGAGAAAAAGCATGAGCGTACTCGCACTGCTGCTTAATGCAGACACAAAAAAAATTGAAGAAAAGCAGACTAAAAAGATGGAAATCCCCAGGCTCTCTGCAGCCCTGGGGGCTCCTTTTGAATTGGAATTGCAACCAATCGACCCGGAGCTGTATTCCGAGATCCAGGAAAGTGCTGTAAACCTGGACAAAAAAGGCGGCCTGAAGAGCATCGACACCTATGCGCTGTCGGTTCGGACCTGCGTCGAAGGCATCAAGGACCCGTCGATGAAAGACAAGGGATTGATGAAGAAATTCGGAGCGGCCTCTCCTAATGACCTTGTAAAAAAGCTGTTCCTGGCTGGCGAAATCAGTGATATTTCCCAGGAAATCAGCAAGGTCAACGGATACACGAGCCAGGACGAAACGGATGAAATAGTAAAAAACTGATAGAGACGGACGGGGAAGTTGAGCGCATGTACTTCCTCTTCCGGTTTCACAATATGGACCCGGCCCGGGTTGAGCGCATGCCAATCCGGGAGAAACAGGTCCTTTTTTCGTTCGCAGCATACGAAATCGCAGAACGGAACGCAGAAATCGAATCTTTGAAGAAGGGAGGGGACGATCATGGCACGAGTCATTGACGCCATCATCCGGCTCCATGATCAGTTCAGTCCTGTGCTGAAGAAAGTCAGCAATAGCCTGACGGAGTCGGAAAAGATGACAAACCGATTCGGCAGGAATTTGAAGAGCATCGGCGGAACAATGTCTTCTGTCGGAGCGACGGTTTCAACGGCCATGGCGCCCATTATGGCTGCCGCCGCTGCCGGGTTGAAGCTCCACAGCGACTTCGAACGTGGCATGGCTAAAGTCAGCACGCTGGTGGATACAAACGTAGTCAGCCTTCAGCAACTGTCCAATGGGATTCGCCAGATCTCCGATGAAACCGGCATGAGCGTGACCGAACTGGCTGAAGCTGAATATCAGGCAATTTCCGCTTCCGTTGACACGGCCCACGTGACCGACTTCGTTCGGACAGCAGCCATTGCCGCAAAGGCTGGCTTCACCGACACGACGACGGCTATTGACGGACTGACGACAGTGCTCAACTCCTACGGCCTGAGTGCTGAAAACGCCGGGAAAATCACGGATCAGATGCTAATGACGCAGAACCTGGGCAAAACCACCTTCGGCGACCTGGCTCAGGGCATTGGTTCCGTGGCCACGGCAGCCAGCCTGGCCAAAGTCAGCACAGACGATTTGTTCGCCAGCATGGCGATCTTGACTAAAAACGGCGTACAGACGTCCGAGGCTTTCACCGGCTTCCAGGGTATTTTGAGCGCTGTGTCCAAACAGAGTCAGCAAACGGTTAAAACAGCCGCAGCCATGGGGATTGACTTCACACCGGAACACCTAGGACAAGTCGGATGGATCCAGTTCCTAACTGAAGTCAAGGAAAAGGTCGGCGATGATCAGACAGCCATCCAGCACCTGTTCGGCAGAGTCGAAGCGGCCAATGCTTTCAAGGTCCTAACCAAAGATCTGGGGCAGCTGAAAGACGCACAGAGAGCGATGGGTGACTCCATGGGAGCCACGGAGCTGGCATTTAACAAGATGCTGACCCCGGCGGAGAAAAACAAAATCGCCATGAACCAGATGAAGAACGCCCTCATGGATCTCCGTGGAGTCGTCGCTCCTGTGGTCATGGCAACCGCTCAGGCTGTCAAATCCTTCACAAGCTGGTGGAACGGGCTTAGTGATGGGCAGAAAGCCTTTGCAGTCCATGCCATCCAGGTAGTGGCAGCATTCGGAGCCATCACTCTGGGCGTAGGGAAATCCATCAGCGCTGTGGGGCGTTTCAGCATCTTTATCAACAGATTACCCCGGACTTTCCGTAACATCAGGAGTGCTGCTTCCATTATCGGGAAAGGCTTTCGGGTCATTCCCGGCGCCCTTCGTCTCGTAGGCGGAGGCTTCCTGCGCATGGCTGGAATCGTAAAAACGGCCATGAGTGGTATCGCTGCTGCCGTCGCCGCAAACCCGGTTTTCTTCGCCCTGACAGCCCTGGTGATGCTGCTTGTTGTTGTCTACAACCACTGGGATGAAATCGTCAGCTACGTCAAGGAGAATTTCCCGCAGGTCTATGCCGTCGTCACCAGCGTTGTGTCCAACGTTATGAGCAAACTGAGCGCCCTGATTGACTGGATCACGGGGACGCTGATCCCCATGTGGACCAATGGGTGGAACACCATGAAAGCCATCTTCGAAGGGGCTTTTGACGGGATCTCCACGATAGCCCACAGGGCGCTGGATTGGATCCTGGACAAAGTGGAGAGCATCAAGAGCGCCGTGTCCAGCATTCATCTGCCGAGCTTCAGCCTAGGAGGACACGCTACCGGAACTATGGGCCTTCCTGGTGGAACTACTTTTATTCACGAGCAAGGGCCCGAAATTATGGACCTGCCCACCGGCACTCGAATTATTCCTCATTCTGAGAGCCTGAAGCAGGAATATGCGAGAGGCCGAAAAGAAGGTAGCGGGAAAGGCGGCATGAGCATCACCATCCCAAAACTGGCTGATCAGATTGTTGTCCGGGAAAATGCCGACGTCGACCGCATCATGGAGAAGCTCGTATTTAAGCTGAAGCAGTTCAGCATCAACCGCATGGAGGGGGCGATCTAATGGCGAATGAATTTTGGAGCGGGCTTATAGCCGGACTCATTTCCGGGAACGTCAACTCTGTGATTCTGAGCGCCAATGGAGACTCCATGACGCTCCCGATCATGCCGGAAACGGTGGAAACGAGCGTCTCCCAGAACAACGGCACTGTGACCATCAACAATGACGGCGACTACAACATGCCAGGCAAGACTGGGCTCCACGAAATCAGCCTGGATGGAATTTTCCCAGCTCAGAACTACAGCTTCGTTGATGTTACTCCGAACAGCCCGGAAGACTACGTCTATAAGTTGGAGAATTGGAGGTCCACCGGGCAGGTTGTTCAGCTGACTGTACCAGACAGCCCCATCGACCTGCCGTTTCTCATTGAGTCCCTAAAATACGGATACAAGGATGGCACCTACGATATCTATTTCAGCATCTCTTTCCGGGAATATCGCTACATTGCCGGAATCTCCAATGACAAAATCAACGGCTTGACCGGCCTTAAATCCCGCCCAGACACCATGGTGGGGACCGGAGGCATCATCGGCACGACTGCAACCAGCGGCACGGATATGGCCGGAAACATCGGCCGGGCTATCGGCAGTGCTGTAAGATCTGGCACGACGTCTCCCATGGGCTGTATCGAAGCCGCCATGAGGGCCTGCAAAAAAGGCGGCGTGAAGCCAGGTGACCGGATCAAGGTGGCCGCATCGGGGGTGATGGTCAATGACAGAGTCATTTAGCCTTCTCGATGTAACCACAGGTGTGGATCTCACGCCCTGGATCATTTCCTATGAGTGGTCCGGGGACCTGGAACAGGCGGGCCGGAAACTGAATTTTAAAATTGCCTATACCACAAAGGACCAGGCATGGACGAACCCCACAGTCAATCTAGGGGACGAGGTTATGCACTACTGCATCGCCCCAACGGCTGGCGGCCAGTTTGACCTTTTCCACGGGAAAATCTTTATGCAGAGCCGGGAAAGCAGCTCCTACGAGATGGAATTTGTTGCCTACGATAAGCTGATTTATCTGGCAAAATCCAAATACACGTTGAAATTCTCGAAAGCGCCTGTGAAGGACGTTCTCTCCACGGTAGCCAGCAAGGCCGGTTTGACCCTGGGCCGTGTGGCTGATGATTTGACATACACCGTCGACTTTGTGGCCGACGGAATGACCGGCACGGAAATCATTAAGAAAGCCCTGGAACAGGGACGAAAGAAATCCGGGAAGAGCTATCACATCTACCTGGATGCCCAGGACAAGCTGAACGTCGTCAGAGCTGACACGATCATCCAGGGCTATGCCATCACCGATATGACCAACCTCACTACAGCCAGCCACAGCGCCAGCATTGAAGACATGGTAAACAGAGTCGAAATCACTGACAAGGACGGTCATGTAATCGGAGCTGTGACCAATTCCAATGACGTCAAAGCCTACGGCACGATTCAGAGTGTTTACAAGGTAGACAACAAACAGGATACACAATCCAGCGCCAAAGCCCTGCTGAAAAGCGTAAGCGAGCATAGCGAAGTGGAAGCCCTGGGTAACATCCAGTGCATCGCCGGATATGCGGTTGAAATCCAGGAAGAGCAGCTGAAAGGCACCTTCCTGATCGTATCCGATTCTCATACCATCGAGAATAATAGGCACATGATGAAGCTGACGCTGCGCTATCTGGATCCGAAAGCCAGCCCAGAAATCACCACGGAAGGAAGCACTGGTGGTACGACTGTAAATGCGGATGGATTAGACACGGGGGCTGATGCCTGGCTGGGAACCACCATGGATAACGGAACGGAAGGATGTGTGGAAGCAGCAACGAAAGTCGGCAGCTATTACAGCCCGTTCCTTGCCAAGGAATACGATAATGGCGTGGTCAACGTCACCACGCTGGCCAATGATGCAGGCTCCAACACAATCGACTTTGATGCCAGCCAGCTTGAGAAGGGTGACGTAATCGTCTATGGAGATCAAGAGCATGTTGTCATCTATGACGGGGCCGGTGGATATATCGGAAACAGCAGCAGCCAGAATGAAGTGGTACATGGTTCGAACTACAACGAAATGGGCGGGCTGACGCCTACCCAGATCATCAAGACGTCCAGGATATAAGGAGGATACAGCATGAAGAAAAACCCATACAGCGAACTCCTTGGAATCATGAACGGGGTTGGGAAGAACAACCAGTCCCCGGTTATCCAGATCGGGACCATCCTGGAACCACCGCCCAACATCAAGGTGAGATACAAGAGCATCATCCTGGAAGCTGCCGAATGTTATATAAGCGAATACCTGCTGACTCAATATAAGAGATTAGCAGAAGGGAACATTAAAACAATCACAGAAAACGTATCAGGAGGATCTGGTGAAGCTCAATATGCAAGCCATGCCCATCCGGTCAATCACTATTACTCAGAATCCTGGATCACAACGGATACCCTGAAGCCTGGCGACAAGGTTGCCATCATGCCATGCGAATCCGAAGATGGCACAAGTCAGACCTATATCATCCTGGACAAAATCGTCCGTCCGAATCGAGGTGCATTTTAATGAACCCTTTCATCGCTGGGCCTATCACTCAGACCGCCAAAAGTTACACGGCAAACCTGCCGGAACTCCAGGAGTTGGCGTGGGATTTTAATCATGATACTTTCATCCACGATAATGACGGACGGCTGAAAACCGTCACAGGGAACGAGGCTTTGAAGGTATGGATTTATAAAGCCCTGAAGACGGAAAGATACCGCTACATGGCATATCTTCATGGCGAATACAACGCTGAAGGTAACTATGGCGTGGAACTGGAACGCTTCATCGGCACCCGGTCCAACTCCGAAATCAGTGCCACAGAGATTAAGAGATATATCAAGGATGGGCTCCTGGTTAATCCCTATATCAAGAGCGTGGACGCCATCGAGACAACCGTCAGAGATGGCGAAAGCCTGACGCTGACTGTCAATCTGACAAGCGTTTACGGAAGTACATCAATCACGGTAGGAGGTGAATAAGCTTGTTTGAAACACAAAGCAAGGACGAAATCCAGAAACGCATGGCGGCGGACCTGTCTGAGATGAACCCCAACAGCACCATCGAGGGGAGCTTTGGACGTGACATCATCAACGCTACCAGCGTGGAATTCGAGAAGACCTATGCAGAGCTCTCCCTGGTGAACCAGGCAGGCTTCGCTCAAACCTCATGGGGCGACTACCTGGAAAACATCGCTGAAGAACATGGCGTCTTCAGACGGGCAGCTGTCCAGGCCATCGGCACCGTCACGGTTACCGGCACGGGGACTGTCTCCCAGGGCGCACTGTTTCAGACCCAGGACGGCACAGAATTCACGGCCACGGAGACCGTCAAGGTCACAACTACGGCAGACGTCCCCGTGAAAGCTGTGGAGTATGGGACCAAAGGTAACGTGGCCGCCGGGGCCATTACGATCATCCCCATGAGCATCCCCGGCATCACCAGGGTAACCAATGCTGCAGCCACATACGATGGATTTGACGAAGAAACGGACGATGAGCTCCGGGAAAGGCTGCTGTTTAAGGTGCGCCAACCGGCTACCTCTGGCAACATAAACGACTACATCGAGTGGGGAACCAGCGTGGAAGGCGTGGGGCACATCACGGTTGTCCCTCTTTGGAACGGCAATGGGACTGTGAAGCTGCTGGTGACTGACTCTAACGGCCAACCGGCCAGCCCGGACCTTTTGTCCAGGGTGACAGAAAAAGTGGAAAGTATGCACCCCATCGGGGCTGACGTGTCCGTTATCGCTCCCTCCGTACTGGGCTTGACCATTGCCCTTACGCCCACCAAAGGCGGGGGAGATGCCGATGCCATTAAGAAGGTCCTCAATAAATATTTCCTGAGCAAGCAGTATACGGAGAAAAAGGTCAGCTATGCCAAAGTCGGACAGCTGATCATTGAGAACGCCGACACGACCCAGGTGGAAGATTACGACAACCTCACCATCAATGGAGCCACAGCCAACATCGGTGTGGACACTGACCAAATCCCATCCATCGTGGAGGTGGTCCTGAATGCCTAACTTTAGACTGCTGCGAGACAGCGACCCGGACGTCAGCAAGTACCTGCCTCTGTTTCTCATCAACGATAAAACCTTTAAATCCTGGCTGGACACACAGAGCGAGGAACACAAGCGCATCTGGCTGGACATCATCGATGCCTGGAAACAGTGCTACGTTAATGAGGCCACCTGGGGCCTGTCTGACTGGGAAGCCTTTTTGGGGATCCCGACGGATGAAAAGCTGTCCTACACAGTGAGACGGGCGACGATCATTGCCAAAATGAACGGCACGCAGACGGTGACCAAAGAATTCCTGGAGCGTACCATCAACAGCTTCACCAGCGATAAATCCAGCCGTGTGGTGGAACATCCAGACCAGTACAGCGTTGACATTTACCTGCCTAATGGTGGTGTTCTCTCTTTCGAGGAAATGGACAAGGCCATCCGGACGTTTATGCCAGCTCACATCGGCTGGCGATATATCTATCAGACCTACGTCAACGGCAGCCAGTACATCGGGGGTGTGCTCCGTCCCGCCCGGACCATCATGGAGATGGGCAGGCTGAAAGGTGACAAGCTGACCGGTCAGAGCGTGCTACGACTGGACAAGGCCATCGACTACGTCAACGGGGATGGGCAAATCCAGACCACACCGGATGGAGCCAAGACCAACGCCGTGCTGGATTTCACGCCTACGACCATCAGTCCCTGTTCATCCGCTCCCATCGGAGCCACAGACGGTATTTTCTACGTCAGCGGAGATGGCAGCGTCAAAACGATTAGTTAGAAAAGGAGTGAGATAATGGCAGAATTTCACAACATCACCGTCACCAATGACGGCATGAAGCTGATTTCCCTGGCCTCTGCCATGCAGAAGCCCATTGTATTTGACCGCATGGACATCGGGGATAGCAGACCGGCAGATGCCAGCAAGGTGGCGTCCCTGGCCGCTGTGGTCAGCAAGCGCATCGAGGCGACCATCTCCGATATCAGAGTGGTCACCAATGCCGATGTCAGCGAAGCCCGCTATCGCATCCTGGGCAAATACAGCAACAGCACCTTGACAACGGGCTTTAAATTGTCAGAAGTCGGCGTGATTGCCCACGTCGAGTCAAACTACTACCAGGATTCCGGCTGGAACGGCTACGCCGGCGAGAACTTGCTCTTCGGCTATTTTTATGCGGATGATGGGAAAGAAGACTGGCTGCCGTCCAAAGATACGCCCATGGACGATTTGCAGATGGGCGCCTATTTTACGGTCAGCAATGCCACCAGCATTGCTGTCTACATCAACGAAGAAGACAACGTTAGCCGCTCCGATTTCAACGCCCATCTGACCGACAAAAACGCCCACTCCGATGTGATCGGCTGCACAAGCACGTCCGACGGCGACCGAGGGTTTGTTCCTCAGCCTAAAAAAGGCATGCAGGATAACTATTATCTGGGTGCAGACGGCACCTGGAAGCAGGTCAAGCAGCGGTCCGTCAAGGACATCATCGACATCATCTATCCGGTTGGATTTGTCATCGCTACCACTGGCGACCAAAACCCAAACCAGCTGTGGCCTGGCACAACTTGGAAACGCACGTTGCAGGGCCGTGTGCCTATCGGGGCCGGCGAATACTGGGAAAACGGGAAAAAGTTTAGCTATTCCGTAGGGGATACGGGCGGCGAAGCTGAACACAAACTCACTGAGAGTGAACTG
>UMII01037114.1_pt1 | contig 65918 bp, 67 predicted proteins | sample 1965731 | NCBI WGS metagenome assembly UMII01 (sample SAMEA4836118, study PRJEB28245) | human gut metagenome | biome: gut microbiome; material: fecal sample | place: Denmark | collected 2008
TGGTATTTCAGATAGTCATAAACTGGCTTTACAATTCTCATGTTATTATCCAGTAGAACAACTATCTTCCTTCCTTTACGTTTTGTAACGTGTAATTCCATGTATCTGATACCTCCAATACACTTCTTATATGTCTAATATGTAAAATATCCTTTATTTACTATACATTTTACCACTATAAGAACATATATCCAATAGTTATACTACTGTTTAATAATCTTTTAATATTTAATTTTTAAGATACACTTACTTTACAGTAACACACCCCAACAAATCCGTATATTTGCTAAGGTTTATTAGGGTGTATCTATTATTTCACATTCTATACATTAACTACTAAAGATAACATAAATTAAGCTCCTCCTCTAATTTTCTCAAACTGCTGGTTGGATGAACCGACAAACGGCTTATTGAAAGTACGGCACTCCTGCTTAAAAGGGCCGGTTTTCAAATAGTGGAGATTGTCGATCAAGATTTGCGGAACATCCGACCTTTCTGCGCCGGTGTACAAGCAGATATCAAACCCAAGACTCTTCAGCTCGGTGGTGAGTTTCAAGACGACGCTGTACTGCTCCAGCGGATCACCGCCGGATATCGTCAGTTTGCGGTTCTTGCAATGCTCCAGCAGGAATGCGATTACGCAATCCAACTCACAAAGCGTACCGCCGTCCGGGTTGTTGTACTTGCTGTTGTGGCAGCCCGGGCAATTACGGTGGCAGCCCTGTAAAAACAGGACGCTACGAATACCCGGGCCGTCACCGGCACTTGTTTTGATGAAACCTGCAACGCGAATCTTCATGATTTTCACTCCTTTTCGGGACTAATCTTTCTCTTGTTTGTGCTTTTAGTATAAGACAGCGGCCCTTTGAAGTTGTGAAAAGCAACCTTGCGTTGCGAAGAGAAGGAACTACTTTTTTAATTCTATATTTTGTTACAAATCCTCCTTAAAATCAATAATATCGTTGCGTTTATGTTTTAAAAATGTTCCACAAACAGAATGCAGCTTCGGCTCTGTGTCAACAGTAAGAGAAAATATTTTTTCACAAACAGAGACTATTTCGTCCAGAGTGTCAGCATCCCATGTTTTCTGCAGCAACTGGATGAAGCGTTCCTGCAACTGCCCCTTATCATACGTCATCAATTCGGGAAGTATCGTGCAACGAACATCCTTATCTTCCACTAATAGCAGAGCTCGCAACATCCATGCTCGACAAGCACGGTCCGGTTGCTGGCATTCTTCCCACTGTTCAGCCAACGACTTAGCAATGTATTCTGGATCTATACGCCAATTAGAGTTAATGCCCGATGCCTGGTAGGATTGGAGTAACCTCTCAATGTGTTCCAATTCTTGAGATGCTTCTACGAGCTCATTCTGCTGGACGTAAATATGCACTTTGTAGAAAATGTTGCTTATGAAATCTCTCATTGAGAGATCATACGTCGTATCGATCAATGGCGCCCAGAGCTTTAACGCTCTTTCATAGCAATACAACGCTGTTTCTGGTCGTTCATCTTTGGGGCAGAGCTCTGCGTAATGGAGCCAGCGCTCAATCGCATCCGTACGGGTTCCGCGCCGTTCGTCTTTTTGTCCAAGCAAACGATAATCACATTGCAAGCTGAACTGATATTGCATCTCCCATGTAAATCCATCCCCTATCTCTCCACCATCCGCTTGCACAATGTATGCCTGTGCCTTTGCACGTAGATATGGTTCCTGAAGTGTATTATTCTTCAGATAACCCCAAATAAATTCAAGGATATCTGTAACGTTTTGTGTCTGGATATAACACGCTAAGGAGTCTAAAGAGCGCAACATAAAAGATACTCTTTGCTCAACTCGCGGGAGAGGTGCTGCTTGATCTACAACCTGACAAAGAGCACAAGAAAGCATATCTGCATCGTTCTGTTGACTAAACAGCTTTACAGATTGAAGTAACCGTGCCCAGTTGGTTTTCTTCCCGGACTGTACTGCTGATTTTAACAAGAAATATGCCATACCATTTTGTTTTGCGAGAAGATGGTCTTGCGAACAGAGGTCTTCTGCCATCTGTTGGTAGTGTGTTTTTTCTGCCTTGTTCATCATCAATTCAGAATAATGCCAGTAAAGGCTGGCTAAAAGAGCAGTGTATGCCATGCGGTTCTTACCACATTGGCTTTTCTGGATAACTCTTTGAATAAACGCTGAGCAATAAAGCTGCGCTTGCTTTAATTTTCCATGCTCCACGCAGATATCAATCATCATACGATACTTTTCATCATCTTCAGGTAGATAATCCCTGATATCCTGCTCAAGCACCTCGAGGGCATCCTGAAAACGACCGATTTTTCGATAGCAATCAGCTATCGGCAATGCGTTATAAAGTTCATCGTCTTCTTTGAGCATGAGATCAAAGCATTCAGCCGCAGTTTTGTAATCGTCATTCGCTATTGCTTGATCTGCAATCGTCGTGTATTCCAATTCAGGATTGTCACATATCCATACACCAGCATCGCTATGCTTGTGCAAGGTTTTATATAGTTTGACATAGTGCAGCTTCTTCGAGAGATCTCGACAATTATCCCAGCTATATATCTGAGTAAAATCATCTTCCCCGAAAAACAGAGATATTTTTTCATATGCTTGTTTCAAAAGGGTCGAATCAACATGGTTTTCCACCATGTACGTTACGGCTTCATCGTATTTTTGTCCTACGAAATCATATCCCTGTTCCAGTATGTCATCATCAATGACATGAGATGATTCCATTTCGCTGATAGTATCTTGTGCATATTCCGCCAGATTGAGTTTGAAGCGAGCTGTATCGTTCGGGGTCGAGGAGAGTTTCTTCGCATAGTCAGCAGATAACTGAAGGTTATCGAATATCTTTTTCAGCAGTTGGGCCTGCTTCTCCGGCTCATCGAAGTATTCTATTATATCAATATTCGATGAGGACTCCATTGCTTGGTATAAATAGAGCTTACTTATCTCTTCGATATATTTCTCAGGATCTTTCAGACATAGATTTAAGCAGCGTTCTACGATCTCGCACCGTCTCGATACATGTTCGGTGTATTGCATATAGTAGCGAATCAGAGCTGGTGTATCTCCGGAGATGCGGGCATTAAACATCTGCATTACACGGCGCCGTATAGAACTTGCCGTGTAGTTACAGTCGCCGATGGTTTCCGCATAATTCGCCATTGTCTCTACCAGCTGGTTGCAATGTTCTGCATTAGGCGCCAGATGGTTATACACGAGATCAAGGATGATCTGGTGCAGCATAATCTTATTGTCGTATTTCTGAATCCAGCCATGCCGCACCAGAGCTTCGGCACAGGCCTCTTCGTCCGTCATGCCAATCCAATCTAGGAAAGCATCCTGATCAATAGCCAGTTCTCCCAAGAGAGACAAGCTGCGCAGCAAGGTCTTTTCCGACTCAGTAAATCCAGACAGATCAAACAGGGTCAGCAGGTGTCGTTCTACGCTCTGCGGTCGCAGCTGACGATCCTTCCTCTGTTTGATATTCGTATCGTCCAGCTCTGTCAAGCCCTCGGCTTTGCGCATTTTACGATAGAGTTCGTATGGAGACTCCTGCGTAATACGCAGGTACTTTGCCAGCAGAGCAATCATCATCGTATGAAAGTCTACAAACCCAAACAAACGATAGAGTGTATCCCACTGGTCTTCGGTATATTCCGTGTCATTATAGTAGCCAAACAGCGATTGAAGAGTAGAACGGTCCTTCATAGCTCCTACGTCCATCTGCCGGTAATCATAATCCCTGTAGTCTTCTCGAGTGGTGATAAGGAATTTACACTGGCATTGGAGCAACGGCTCCAGGTCGTCGTCTTTCTCAACATCAAAGTTGTCCAATAAGAACAGATCGTTAGGAGTCAAACAGCACTTCATCTGTTCGAGAAAACGTTTGAAGTACGCATCATCTTCCTCGTTCTCTTCTCGCTTGAAATGCTCGAGTTTTACTTCGTTCAGCAGGGTTTGGCGTATACTCCCGCTGAAGCGGACAGCAACAACCGTTTGCAGATCGGCGCGATGAGTATGGATGTAGCGGTTGGCCAGTTCTGTTTTACCGATGCCACCAACACCGTGAAGAAATACCACATGAGACTCTTGAAAATATTCGTGAATGGTCTCCAGTTCTTCTTCACGGCCGACGAAGCAGCTATTATGATACGTGAAATTGTCTCTCACATATACCGCATCGGGCACACAGACTTCCATGAGATTGGTCAGGAGGTCTACTACCTGCTGCATGGAGTCACAGCGCATGCTTTGGGTAGAGACCATGGTGTGATGGAAAAAGTTTGCGAGTTGTGTAAAAAAGCGCGGCGGATAGGTAGCGTACTTCTCCTTCAGCTGATCCATATCGAACTTTGCATTATGCCGGCATTCCTCAATAGTGGGTGTTCGACCGAACAACCGAACGAATAGCATTACGCCTACAGAATAAATGTCCGTTTTTTCGTTGATCCGCTCAAGGCGATACTGCATCAGCTCCGGGGCGCAGTAATTTGGCGAATACGAAATGCGGCAGCACTTCCCTGCCCGCAGATCCTGCTTCTTTACTGTGGAGTCGAAGTCAAATAGAGCTACCAATTCGTCTGTTTCTGGGAGCAGCAGTATGTTCTCTGGTTTCATGTCGAGGTATAGATACCCGGCGTCATGGTACTTCTGCAATACCGTTGCAACGGAACGGATGCGCTGTATCGCCTGCTTGGGCGATGAGTCCGTGAGTTTGTCGTAGCTGTTGCCGGACTGGTAGTCCATCACAATATACAAGGTATTGTTGGCCTCGTACAGATCGTACATATGGGCGACTGAGTTTGTAAGACCTGTCTCATTCATCAGGTATCCGTTCACCTGGAATGCATTGCGAAACAGACTCTCCGCTTCTTCAAACTCAGTAGCGTCCTGCTCGGCGACGTACAGCTGTCCCGAGTCCTGACGCGTAACTGGAATTGCATATGGATAGCACTCCTTAATACGCACCGGCCGTGGTTGCCCAGTGGAAGATATGTATTGCGCATCATACACGATGCAGGATGCACCGCGACCGATCTCCTGAAGGATGGTATAGTCCTTCAAATCCGGCAAATGGAGTACGCTTTGTTTCTTTAATGCAATTCTTGAATCCATAGACGACACCTCGCTTGTTCAATGTGATTATACCATTTATTTGCCGAATATTCTACTCTGTTCCATTCCCGTTCTCTGTGGTATAATGGGAGTATCCCAGAGTATTTAACCTCGGAAGGAGCATGCACCAATGACCCATTCCTACACATATAAGCATCAGAACAACCTTTCCAATGAATTGCTGTTCGATGAAATGCCTATCAAAGATGAAGACATTGCCGAAGTAACATTTCGGCCCTTTTCTGAAAGCTTCACATTCCTCATGAAGAACGCAGGATATACAGGGAAAGATACTCCGACCGACAAGGCGGCTTTTGTAATAGAGGCGCTGCACGACATAGGCCTCGATGTTACACACCAAACCATATTCGACTGGTTTGAGGGTAAAACCGTCCCAGACCATACGAAAGACAGTCGAAAGATTGTCATCGCTCTATGCTTTGCATTACATCTTAACTCCGAGCAGGTCAAATATCTGTTCGAGCATGTGTGCTTTGACCGAGCCCTCAACTGCCGAGATGCGAGCGAGGCAATTTTCGCATATTGTCTGCATACCGGTAAGTCTTACTCTCATGCACGCGAAATGATTGAGCAGCTGCCGGCTGCGTCTGCGGCACCAGATCTGGATGACGAGGTTCCCTATACCGCTGAACTGGCACGAGAGGTCATGAAGTTCCGTGATGATGCAGAGCTGCTTCAGTACATCTCCAGAAACCGCAGTCGGTTCTATGTCAACAATTATTCGGCTCGGGAACAGCTGGATAAGCTGCTGAGTGAGGTGCGAGGATCTGATGCAGATGCCGAATACTTTCGTAGTCAGGTAAAGCTGGTAAAGCAGCATCGCGCGACCTCTGCACAAGATAATTCTGATTGTGGGTTTGTGGTAAGAGAGGCACTGTCAAAGATCTCTGGTATTGAAAGCATAGAGCAATTCCAGAAGAAGCAGGTGAAATCCATAGACTTTATGTTATGGATTATCTTCGATTTTGATGCGCATTCCAAGGATCTTCCGAGTTTTCAGAAGGATGCTATGCTCAAGCGAGTAATTCGGCAGAACTTTCCGAGCAAGAAGTTATTTTCCGATGTATTGAACGGTAAAAACCAGCAGTATGATGCTATCCGCAAGGCAATTATACTTTTGAAGTTTTACCAGTTCCAAATGAATTGGGAACTGGACGAGAAAAATCCCCCGGAAGATGAACGGTACGATAACTTTGTCGGCGAAATGGATCATATACTGGTTAGCTGTGACTTGCCGTTGCTTTATGCTGGGCACCCATATGATTGGATCTTCCTCTATAGTTCGAAGCAAGAAGACCCGCTCGCAACATTTCGCAACATTCTCAGCGATGCAATTCCAGAGTTCTCTTAATAGTATACATGCCGGTCTGCCGATGTTGTGAAAAGCAATTTTTCTCATGTCGTTCTTGAACCGGAGCTGTCATCAAATATGAAAGGTACATAGTATCGAGATACTATGTACCTTTTGTTTCTGCAACAAAAGAAGAAGCTCCCCAATACGCCACATCCGCATGGTGCATTGGGGAGCTAATAAACAACGAGGGCGCCGTAGCAACGCCGCCCGTACAAAAACTACAAGTAGTTTTTTGATGATAAAAAGTCAACTGTCTACATATCTACTTCTAATCGTGGTCGATCTCCCCAATTATCCGGATATTTAAGGAGGTCATACTCGATGTTCTTCGCTCGATAAATAATTTTGCTAAACGAAGTCTCATCTGCTCCTTTTATATATGTAGCAATAATTCTATAGGAATCACGTATATTATCTTGGATATTACCCTCAAGCAAAGTATCTGGCAAATAATCTCCCGATCCTGTAACATCTCGGAATCCGAGAGCCCATTTAACCCCACCAACGAGTTTCTCCGTATATAACAAAGGGTGGAAATTATTATAGTTTCCCATCGATTTTGCAGACAAGTTGGCATTTTTAAACACCAATGGCAAAACAGTCAATTTCTGATGTGTCGTTCCATTCTTTGCGAAATCGATATCTGTTTCTTTTAACCGTCCATTTACACAAAAGTTATAGAAATCAAGATGAGACCATTCTTTATTGGTAAGCACCAACCCTGTTAAATGGTGAAAATTACTCGCATCAAATCCAACTTCAAGTGATAAAACACTTTTATGTTTATCAGTAGCTACAAAAAGTAATTTCTTGCCGGCAAAATTGTCTTTATATAATCTTGCTGAAGATATTGCTATTGAAACAGCCTCTTTCTTTGTGAACTTTTTCCCCATCGTTATCTTCCAATTCTTTTCTCAAAATTTAAAGGGAGACTACAACACCGCAGTGCTGTGCGCCTCCCTTAATGACTGATTTTATCGTTGTCCGCCAACACTCCAGCCCATACGTCTGGAATCGCTATCAGGTTTTATCGTTGCCTGCCAACACTCCAGCCCATACGTCTGGAATCAATATCGGATTTAAGGTGTCAGCCACACCAGCAGGATGTCGCCTGCTTTCCTATACATATTATACTCAAAAAAAAGATTTTTAGCAACAGATTTTGAAAAATTTTTGCTGAGTTTTTCTGAATAAATGTGATGTGCAACTTTGACAACAAGGAGCATATATCCCCTTCCTTATGCGAGAAGGAAAGGCTGAATCCCGGCAGTTCAATTGTTAACCTCTTGGTCGTTCGTTCGACAATCTGCATTGCATCTAACTCTGTAAAAATTGATCCCTTTCCGGATTTTTCGGAGGATGCAGGGCATTCTAGTGAAATCTTTTCGCGGTTTTTCCAGACAACCAAATCATTCTATCCTGTACTTCTATCATATACATCCTTCTTGCTTCTTAGATTTCTCGACCGATAAATTTATCGCCATTTCTCCGTTGCTTTCTATTATTATATCACTTCTTAATTTTTTGTACAATCATATTAACGGTATACAGAGTGCTAATCCATAGCACTCACTCCGTAAGGGGTGGGAGGACGTCAAATCATATTTCTTTCTTTTTTTCTTCGAGGGGCAGCCTTTTAGCGCAGCCTGCTTTTTCGTGAGAAGACTTTTGGCCATAGGCGCTGAAATACCCTTCTTGCCGAGTGACTGCAAAAACTTATTCTCTTTCCAGATCTTCCTGCTTGCCGATAACGTATGAGGAATTGACAAAGAAAGCGTCTTCCTCACGAAGCCCCATTTCGCTCATGACCTTTCCCATTGGGGCTCCCTCTGCTAACAGTGGATCAAGCACATGATACATAGGGTTCTGGCTGATATCGAAAGCCCTCACCACATCTTCGCCAAATCTCTTGGTCGCCATTTGGATAATGCTGATAAAGTCTCGGCGATAAGCTGAGCCGTCCTCGATCGTTGCGCCGATCATGCCAACTGTACGCTTCTCTGTATCCGGGTTAATCGCCTCATATATGAGTGTGCATCTCACGGCGCAAACGCCTCCTTCTTGAACGAATAAAAGGTGAGATCATTTGTTAGCATGTTCACGCTGAACTTCGCGTTCCTCGGCGTGCGCAGCCCCTGCGCGTTCATCTCCTCGGCGATGGCCTTCAGCGGCTTGCCCGACGCGTATTCCTTAAACGCCCACTGCACGAACGGCGCCGTGTTCAGGTCCGGGATGTACTTCTTCGTGGACCTGTCCACGTCGTAGCCGAACAGCTTGTGGCCGTTGTACAGGGCGTGCTGCGCGTTGTAGTCCATGCCGCGCTGGATGTTCTGCGACAGCTGGCGGCTGTAATACTCCGCCATGGCCTCCATCAATCCCTCGATGAGGACGCCTTCGGGTCCCTCCGTCGGGATGTGCTCGGCCAACAGGTGAATCTCGCATCCCGCGTCGCGGATTTTCTTCTTCGCCATCGCCAGAACGTATTTGTCGCGTCCCAGGCGGTCGGTCTTCCACATGATGAGGGTATGGGGACGGATTTTTGCGACTTCCGACAGCATCTGCTGGAACCCCGGTCGTGCGTCCGTGGTGCCGGATATTGCCGCGTCCTCATACTCCTGCACGATTTTGAAGCCGTGCGCATCCGCCCATTCGTGGGCAAGCTCGCGCTGCTGGTCGATGCTCGCGTCGTTCTGCGAGTGGGGCGAGAAGCGATAGTACGCTATCGCAAGGTTGTTGTCGTTCGGCGCGAATTTCTTCTTACGTGCCATAGGCTCACCCCCTCCCGTTTTTTCTGCTTATAGGCTTTCACGTTAGTTCCTCCTATATGATGAATTGCGTAAATATGCATTTAATTATAAAGCCCGCCGCCATGATATGGAACGGCGGGCTTGCTTGTCATTGTCTGATTGACTGCATAGCAGCCAAATCGGACTTTGCGCTTTCCATTATCGTTCGCATGTACTTGTCCATGTAATCCCAATCAGGCTCGCCCGATGCATTGGCGGGCAGGGTAAGGTAATCGCTTTCCATGACGTCCTTGCCCCATTTATCCCCGAAAGAGTACGGTCTGCCCGCTTCCCAAAACAGAGGTGCGAGAAAGAGCGCTATGTACTCAGTGAGAGAAAACTTCGGATAAAGCACGTTGACGTCATCGGACGCCCAGAACGGAATCGGCTGGTAAAACGCTTTGCCCGTCGCCTTCTGCCCGTTGTACGCAACGGTCATGAGTCCTCCGGGGTGAACATGGCCAATGTTGCTCACTCGTGCCGTTATGCCGTTGTTTTCAAGGGTTGCACCGATGAACGGCGTGTCTCCCTCTATCATCGCCGCTCTGGTCAGACGCGTGCCTTTTTCAATCTCAAATAGGCTGCCGATGGAGAACTGACGCCAATCGGAAGCATTGGCTGGATGAAACTCCTTCTTGACTTTCCCCATATTCTCAAGGCTTGCCCCAGATTCCCCCATGACTGCCGACATGTACTCATCCATGTGAGCCCAATTAGGCTCCCCGGACGCATCGACAGGAAGCATCAGTTCCAAACTAGGCAACACGGTACTTGAAATCTGGTCGGAATACTCGATGCTGCCCAAGGCGGCTTTAATCATCGTTACCAAAAAGGACGCAACACGTTCGTTCAATTCGATATTGAGCGGTTTCAAGCAATGTACTTTCATATCCAAAGAAGCTCTACTTGCCTGGTAAAACACCGTCCCGAGAAAACTCACGCTGATAAAGTTTTTATAAACGCGGTAGTTTGCGTCATCAACATCCTTGTAATATCCGGTGATGCCATTATTAACACCCGACACCGTGATGCGCGGCGTGGAACCGGGCATAAGATTCTTTGAAGCAATCCAGCTTCCAGTCGGGACTTGAATCTTACGACCCATTTTCTCGGTTTCGAACAGCTCTTCGACTCGAAATATTCTCCACCCGCTTGTATCAATCTTCGACATCGCCACCACCGCCTTTCCGCATGGTAACGGTTACTGACTCGTTATCGGCACTCACACGGCTCGAATACATCGCGGTGTCCAGCAGCTTCTCGCCGAACGCCTTCGCGTCGATACCCTGCCGGAACATCAGGTAATCCATTGCCGTCTTGCGGAAGTCCTCCTCGAAAATCTCGAACGGCTTCTGCGGCATCTGATAGGACAGGTGCTCGGCGGGATTCACCCACTGGCACGTATCATCGCCAGACTGCTTCTCGACCACATCGACCCAATGAGCCTCAATGGTAGCCCACTTGCCGTAGACGTCGTGGCGCCCCTTGTTCTTGACCGTCGCCAGACCATCAGACTCCATGTAGCAGGTGAAGAACTCCCTTCCGTCCTGTGCAACTCCCGCCTCGAACACGAAGATGCTCGTGGTTATGCCCACGCCGAAGAACAGGTCCTCCGGCAACTTGATGACCTTGCGCAGGCGGTGGTTCTTCAGAATCCGCTTCATCTGCGTCTTCGATGCCTTCTCCAGCTTTTTGTCCGGCAGAATAAACGCGCATTGCGTGTGCGCCGGAATGCTGTCAAGTACATTCTCGACGATGGTCATGCAGCCGTACTTGTTCTCGTATGGCGGGTTCATTAGCACTTTCGTAATCGGCTTGGACTGCATCCACTCGCAGGCCGCCTCCGAGCGAGTATCCATCTGCTCGATGTTCGTCTTGCCATCCTTATGAATCAGCATGTTCGCACACGCCAGTGCGTAAATCTCGCGGTCGAACTCGACGCCATAGAGCTGTTTGGACTTAATCTCGCCGGCCTTCTTCGTCTCCATACCACCAGCCTCGCGAATCATGTTTGCCATGGCCTTCACAAGGAAACCGCCGGAACCGCATGTGGCGTCCAGAATGCAATCATCCATGTTCACTTCGAGAATCTTGTACATGAAGCCCGTGATGTGTTCCGGCGTGAATATCTGTCCTGACTCAGACTTCTTCTTGTAACGGTTGAACTCGTTAAAGAAGATGCCCATCACGTCCTCGCCGCGCCACTCGTTCGAGTTGACGCACTCGGAAATCTCGACGACCCAGTCGATGAAGTCGTTGATTGCCTTCTGGTTGTCGGTCGAGTTCATCTTGATGTCGGAATATTCCTCCAGCAGGATGTCAATCTTCGCATTCTGCTTACGGCTGGCAATCAATGATTTTGCCAGCGTCGAGTGGATCGCCGTATGGAACGTCTCATAACCAAGGTCTTTCAGAGGCTTTAATCCTGCACCATATCGCTCTGCAACCAACGCACATGCTGTGAAAATCATACGGTGATACAGATTCTTGATGCCGAACTCGAAATGCAGGCAGTTGTTAATACGCGCTGTCAGCTGGTAGATGCGCTCCTTGTCGATGTTATCGACGATATAGAGCGACAGGTAATAACCGACATGCTGCAACTTGTCGGGCGTCTTGACTTCCTCCTCGCCCTTGAACACGCGCACGTCCTCGCCGTTGTACAGAACACCGACAACCTTCTCGTACTGCGTTTGTACAATGCGGACATTCTTCAGCACCTCGTCCACCTGCGCCTTGCCAAGGGCAATGCGCGTCGCCTTCGTCTCCAACACCAGCGCTACATCTGCCTTGTTCTTCGGCAGATACCAGCCGTCCGGCTTGTCCGCCACACCCGCGAATCCCAGCTGATTGAACGTCGTAAGCTGACCGACACCCGCACGCGCTGCGTCGCTGTCGGCCAGTCCGAGGATATTACGTGCCAAATCGCGTACCGCATCCTCTGTTAAATTCTTTGCCACTTACTCATCCACCTCCTTCAGATGCTCTTGCACCCACTCGTGGATGATTGCGGCAATCGTCGTCTCGCGCTCGGCCGCCATCATCTTGAGCGTCTTCTTGTCGCTCACGGTGAGCGACAGCGAGAGGGTCGTGCGCTTCTCTTCAGCCGTCGTATCGGCGACAACGGCCTCCTCTATCTTCTTCTGCTCGGCCTCGCGGTCGGCAGCGTATTTCTCGAACATGTTCGCCATGGCTCGACCTTCTTTAATCATTTACACATTTGTACAATTATACATCATAGAGGCGCATTTGTCCATACGTAACACGTCTCTGAACTGCGGTTATTCCTTCGGGAATCCCGCAACCTCGCGCACCGTGTCCTCCAGCACCCGCGTCGCCTTCGCAGCCTTGCCGCGTCGGTCGAACTCGACCACGGACCTGCCGGCGGCTCCCGCCTGAACGAACGCCTCGGACTGGGGCAGCGTGGCCACCGTCTGGTCGCCTGCCAGACCCTCGAACCACTGCATGAAGTCGCGGGACGCCTTGAAGCGGTTCCACCCGTTCATCACGTAGACAATCTTCGCGTGGCTGTTCTTGAACACCGCCTTGCGCATGCGCATCAGCGGCTCGATGTCCCTCGACGTGGTTCTGGTCAGGATGACCACCACGTCCGCCTCCTTCAGCCAGTCCGACAGCGCCTCCTGCAAGGCCCCCGGCGTGTCCACCACGGCAACCTGCGCGGCGTCCGCCTCATGCGTCTTGTGCAACGTGCCACCCTGCGTGTCCAAGTCGTAGAAGCTCACGGGGATGCCGGAGCGCTCGAAGGAGAAGGTAATCTCATCGGCGACCAAGGACTTGCCAACGCCGCCCTTCTGATTGCATACCAGGATCGTCTTCATATCCTCACCTCGCTATGTATTTAATCAATTATGTATTTCCATATTTAATTATATGAGCCGACAGATGCGTGTTCAACCGCCACTTTCGGGGCTTTCTCTGGGCTTTTGCTGGTCTCCAAACGGGCTTCACGCCCTCGCTTCGCTCCGCCCGTTCCGCCACGTTTTCCGAATCCGTCTCATAAACGAGCGGGCGGCGAAAACCCCGATTTCCCGCCCATGCGTGCTTCCAGTTTCTTTGGAATGTTGATTTGTTTTCCGTCGATCACGGTATAGATGCTTATGCGATGCCGATATATTTGCCATCGCATAAGCAAACATATCTTTGTATCATCTCTATCCCTCCCTCGAGGAAGTTTATACAGCGATTATACAGCATTTGTCGCGTGGAAACAAATATGCTTGTTAGAAAATGCCTATGGATTACTCGGCAGCATTATTTTTTGATTTTCGGACGAACATATGATATTATAATCATATAAAGTCTCTCTACGCCGCTCGATGTGGCATGTATCTTTTTCTGCTTATGCAGACTGTATCTATAATGGTTTCAGGTTTGTCCCTGATATAATTTCGGGACAAACCGCAAGGTCTGCCCCGTTTTTATATAAATTTTTATGAAAGCGAGGTTTTCAAAATGAAAAAGATGAATGAAAGAGGGTGTCTGCGTGAGTAGCACTGTCGACTTAGATCTTGAGCGCAAGCACGCAGAAGATTTGGAGCGCCTGCGCGGTTTTCGTCTGCTGGATGATGATTTTATGAATAAGGTGTTTGAGGACATCGCCTGTGCCGAGTTCTTGCTCAAGATCATTTTGCAGCGCAACGATTTACGTGTAAAGCAAGCACACGGACAGCACGATATTAAGAATTTGCAGGGACGCTCTGTACGTCTTGATATTCTGGCTGTCGATGAAGAGAATCACGTTTACAATATCGAGGTACAGCGCAATGATAAAGGTGCTGGTGCGAAACGCGCTCGGTATAACAGCAGTCTGATTGACGCCAACGTGACCGAACCTGGTGATAAATATGAGAAGCTGAACGAAACCTATGTCATTTTTATCACGGAAAATGATGTGTTAGGTGGCGGTCAGCCGATCTATCACATTGATCGGACGATCAAAGAAACCGGCGCATTGTTTGGGGACGAATCGCATATTCTATATGTGAATTCCCAAATCAAAGACAATACGGTTCTGGGGCGGCTTATGCATGACTTTTCCTGCACTAAGGCCGATGACATGTTCTATCCAATGTTGGCGAAAAAAGTTCGCTATTTCAAAGAAGATGTGAAAGGAGTTGCAATTATGTGTAAGATTATGGAAGATATGAGAAATGAAGCGGCGCGTGAAGCAGCCAAACTCAACTCGATTGAGACCGCTCGTGAGTTGCTTGCAATGGATATAATGTCCTATGAAGCAATCGCTAAGGCTGTTCGACTCCTGACAGTTGATGAAGTCAAGGCTCTGGACGAAAGAAAAACTGTCTAAACATCGACTCAAGGAATAATTGAAACAAGGTGCAGTCAATTTGACTGCACCTTGTTCATTTTTATTGTATTTGTATAGCATTCCACTTGTGGAAGCTATTTGTAAGACTAAATTCCACCCCCAACTGGAATTTACTTTTACAAATAGCTTTCGCAGGCTGACAAAGGTTGCCGCCCTTGTCAGTTGCCTTTTCTTATGCTATAATGATATATACATAATAATGCCATCCATGTTTACGAAAACGTCCTCGAAACTAGCCAATCGGGGACGTTTCCATTTCAGTCCATAGTTTTGAGGCACGGGATTTCTCATATAAGTGGCCGTAATTTGAGAGTAATGATTCTTTTGATGTCGGTACACACTGTTCCCTGTTTGCGCCGTGGTTCCCCGAACTTTCATACAAACTTAGCTCATGCGTGCAAGGGGAATGTGCCGATACCCCAGTTTAACCGTATTTCCGTAGAGGTCTATTCTATTCGAGTTAATCGAAATATCTGCTCAGTCCGGATGTGATAAATAAGGCGAATACCAAAGATATAAATCCAACATATAATTGCTTAAAGAGATGAGGGATGAATATGAGCAAACGAGTATATATTAGCGCTGATTACGACCCATTACATGGGGATCAGAATGTCGTTAATGAATTAGTTAGATGGGGCGCTGATAGTCTACATAAAGTTGATTTTATCGATATGGCAGATGTGAAAGATGGTGTGTCCGGCGGAGATGATTGTCGCATTTGTGATCTGAAAGCTGAATTTAACCGTCGGATCAATGCATCATCGGCGGCTATCTTTATTGTGGGTAACATGACGCAATATCGTGAAGCCGGCAGTTTATGTGAACGTTATCATAAAGCGCAATATCTATGCAGTTGCACTCCATATAAAAAGAACGCATCTGGCTCCAGGGCATGTAAAATATATAATGTAAATTATTATCCTTGCGACTGGCAATATAATGGTTTGTGCATCATAAATGATTATTCTTACCTGCGCCACGAGTTTGAACAAGCTAGGATGAAAGGAAAAGATATCATCATTTTATATAATTCCACACGTTACGAAACAAGTTGGCTGCCTTACTATATGCATGATTACCGGGCTATCGCAAGACCATTTTGGAAAATCAACGCATACGGAAGGTATGTCGGAGACTATTCTTATATAAAAGGAGCCTTGGGATTTTGAAAAATTACATTGTAAAATGCAGCCAACATGCGTTTTCAATCATTACCATCATTTTCGCTTTTGTACCAGAGACATGGTTTTCTTTAATATCAGCAGTGATATTGGGATATACGCCATGGGCGACGGAATACTCTTCTTATACATACATCATAATTTCTCGTGTATTATGTTTTATATTAGTGTTAATCGGGGTGTCTGTTTATCTAAAAATCCGGTCTAAAATTACTATCAAAGGAGATAATTATTATATTTGTGTTGAGTATGGGGATATATTCCAGACTGATGACTGCAAATGTGTAATCACCTTTGATGAATGTTTCACAACGAAAATAGGCAGTGCTCCGGCAGATATCAACTTCGATTCGATATGTGGGAAGTATTTGCGCTTACATCCAGATTTAAACGATGAGACTATGACCTCTTTAATTGAAAGCGCACAAGTTCATCCTGAGCAGACTCCCTCAAAATACAAATCTTCTGTGAGGTATGAGTCTGGGACCATAGTTCCCGATGGCAATGATTTATTGATGGCATTCACTCCATTAGATGAAAATGGTAAGGGTAGGTTCCCGTCACGGGATGCATATCTTGCATGCTTGGATAAACTCTGGAAAAATATTGAGAACCATTATTCTGAAATGGACGTATGCATTCCGGTATTAGGCTCTGGAACGACTGTGTTTGATGGCGGTTCAGGAGCATCTATTCCCCAGCAAGATTTATTGGATCTGATAATATGGTCATATCGATTAAGTTCTCACAAGATAAAAGCTCCTCACAAATTACGTATTATCTGTCAACGAAAAGATAACTTTTCTTTGAATCATATCGGTGAATCGTAATTTGTTCTTTTTAGGTATAAACAAGAAAAGCGGTGCAGTTCAATAGTGAACTTGCACCGCTTTTCGTCGACATATCATTATGTTTTAATTCAGGCACCTGTTGGATATCAATAGCTGTTGAAGGCTCGAATACTGCCACATTACCAGTATTAACAAGCATCTGCTGTCTGGGAGCGAAATCGTATTCTACCAGTTCACCGTCCCAATTAAATCAAAGTCAACTCGCATTTTTAGCATAAAACCTAAAATGCTTAAATGATGATAAGCATATCTGTCAAACCTTGCGATAAGCGGTGATTTTCTTCCAGTTTTCTGGGAATCCCATAAGCTCGAGTAATTCATCTTCTGTAATCTGCTGATTTGCTGTTACAGCTTTCTGAATCATCTGATTTAAGCTACGCTTGTATTCGGTAAATTCTTTGTTTGGAAGTAGATATCGAAAAGCCAATAGAACTGCAAAAAAGTCACGTTTTCCATAGATATACTGAGTTCCTTGCATAGGAATGTTCATTTTCTTATGTAAAGGAAGGTTGGGAATTTCGTGTTGAGCACAACGAAACGAAAATAAACGTTCGTTGTGAGCACATACGTTTCGAAAGTCGGTTAATACTTGTAAAATTTGTCGTAGTTGTCTTTCGTTAATTCCATCAAACTCTTTGCTGATGGAAAACTGAATATCAGGGGTCGAATACTGATACATTTTTGAAAGCGTACCAAAAGTCAGAGCATTGATTAAAACCCACAAAGGGACATTTTGATGCTGGTTCTTGTAGTGCTCTATATACTGGTGCTCAGTTGATCTGGCTATTAGCGGTTTTAAATAACGTGTAATGAGTTTATTGACTTGAGATGCATTATTTTGAGGATACAGGTCATAGTTGTTAGGATTAAGGTACGCGGCTTGGTGATCCCCGTATTTCTGACAAAATGCATAGCTCAAAGCAGAGCGTATGTGCCGTTCAACATGCAAAAGATGACTTAGTGTCATTTCTCGTAAATGAGCATCAAATTCATAAAGTGCAACAATGTCATTAAATGTGGCACCATCTCTATAATCCTTTGTCGTAGGATTTTTAAATAGATTTTTATATCCGGTGATAAGTGCAAAATAGCCATTCAATCGAAGTGTTTCTATCGCTTCGCTTTCGTTAGGAACAAGCAAATTCTTATCCCTCAATTTCTGAATTTGCTGTTCATAAGTCATAAATGGTTTTTGCACTCAGATCACCTCTAAATCTCTATATAAAAAGGGAGCCCCCGCAGGGACTCCCCCGGTCACAGGCCCCGCGAGCATCTGTAACCTAATCACTGTGATTAGTGTACCCCTTTTCGCTAAAACTGTCAACTGAAAGTTTTAACAAAAAGTTTTTAGCTAATCCAGCAATTTTATTATACAGAAAACACTTATGATTATTTGTCGAAATAAATGCCAGAAATGATATTTTTTTCTCGTCCGATTTTTTTATAATCTTATATACTAAATATATTGAAAGTCAGTAATATCTTATCCACCGTATCAAATCCATTATAAAAATAAGAACCACTCTGATTTATCAGAGTGTTCTCCTGCAATATGGTAATTAACGAAGTCGAATTTTTCTTTATTTGCTTCGTAATACCCCATTGCACATTTATAGAGAACAAGACACAGCCTTCGCACGCTCAACTTATAGATACGAGTTGGCCTATCACCAGGATAACTGTATATAAGATATTTGCAATCACTATAAATATCGAATTCCTTTTTGGGGTCAAGTTTCAACACAAAATAGTTGATTTGATTGATTTTGTTTTTGATTTTCCTTTGATCGATGTTTGGTGTGCCTTGATGGAGAAGAAAATTTCTTAGATTATATACAACTTCACCACTTAGATATGGCACTTCTTCGCTATTATTCTTAGTGAGGGGCTTTTCATATTGCCCAACGTATTTATCATACCAGTCGATATAGCGTTTACGTGTGGAATTTTTCTCATTAGGATATTCTGCTTTCCCACAAATATCCGGAAGAGTAAGAGATAATGCGAGTGCTGCAAATAGACAGTCTGCATCTAATGCTTTAGGAATATCAGAAATTATTCGCTCTATCATTACTTATGGTTCCTTCTTTCGCTGCTATCAAAGAATATAATTACAGTATTGAGGAAAAACAGCGCAGTGTACAATTTTTGAGGTACACTGCGCCGCTTAAAATCACTTTTTACTTGAAGACATAAAGGGGCGGATGGACTCTGCTACGTTCGAGATAGGCATAGTCTGAAGCCAGATCCGGCCCGGCCCCGTCAGGGTGGTGTTAAACAGGCCCTCTCCGCCGAGCAGCTTATTCTTCAGCCCGGGTACCTGCTGGATATCAATAGATACCGAGGACTCGAATGCTGCTACATTACCGGTATTAACAATCATCTGCTGTCTGGGTGCAAGATCGTATTCTACCAGCTCACCGTCGATTTCTAAGAAAGCCATGCCTGAACCCGAAAGCCGCTGCATGATAAAGCCTTCGCCGCCGAAGAAACCAGCTCCCAACTTCCTGTTGAAATGGATGGACAGCTCAACTCCGATCTCCGAAGCAAGGAATGCCCTCTTCTGGACAATCAGGCCCATATTGGGAGTTATTTGGACCGGAAGGATCTGTCCCGGGAAGCACGAGCCGAAAGCAATCAGACCGTTTCCTTGTGCCGTGTAGATGTTATGAAACATATCCTCACCCGAAAAGGCTTTACTGAACATCTTTCCTATACCACCACCCGAGGTTTCCATCTTCATATTCGGCGACATCCAGGCCATACCACCATTCTCGGTAATCATCTTCTCTCCGTTTTCCATGCTGCAAATTACAACCGGAAAGACTCCGCCTTTGATCTCATATTGCATCTTTTTCTCTCTCCTTTTCTTCTTTTGTATTTCTCAAACTGCCTTAAGAGGCAGCCTTTTTTACCAACCAGGCATTTGGCAGATAGCGGCCGTTTGCCATCGGACTACTCGTATGAGTAATCATCTCACCCATGTAGGTCATCGAGGAACTCGAACCACCGTCCATGTTCATCGCATTCCAGCAGTCATAGCGCAGCAGAATCTCGGCACACTCGGAAACCGTTGTGCCAAGGCTGGAAGCCTGCCTCCCGTCAATAATAAGCATAAGCGTGGTTTTATCCGCTGTTTGTCCAATCGCCGTCCTTGGCTGAATACCCATGCCGTACGAGCCATCAGTATGGTTTTCGCCATTCAATACAATAATCGGATAGAACTGTGCAGCGTCTCTCAGTTCTGATACATCGAGATCGTATCCCATACGCAGGTTATCGTCATTATCGTAACCAATAATCTGGTACTGGCCAGTAACCGCCGAATTAACCATTTGCCCTTCTGACTTTACAAGGCCAACCGGAATGTTACCCATTCCCCTGCCATTGAAGTCTTGAAAACCACCCGCGTTAATGCCAAGCACAGCATTGTTGGCGTCACACTGCTCCGTGACAGTTTGTCCTCTGTTCGAAAGTGTATTATGTGACAGGAACACCTGTGAGCTGTCTTTTACAATGGCCAGCTTACCGCGATAGCCTTCTCCAGATATATTTACAATAAGCAGCTTATTGGGCGCATCAATAGCCCAAATGGTATCACCGGCACACGTTTTTATGCCCTTGTCGGCAATATCTTTGATCTGTAAGCTCATTAAGCTGTCACGATCAATATCTTCTGGAAACGTTGCCATATCAATCTCAGGGAACAACTCTGTAAATTGAGTATAAACGCCTTTCGTCAGCGGCTCAATCGGAGTCGAACTTCTGGTTGGCAGTTTGCTCTCTGCAACCATGTTCTCTTCGATCTGTCGCTGCACATTCTCCATTACCTCGTTGATCACGCTTTCCGGGAAGAAAGCAGTTGCGAGCCATTGGTGGCGCATTGTGCTCATAGCTGTTTCGATATACATGGTCCGCAGGTTCGCGATAGCCGGGATGGACGTGTATACAAAAAACAGGTACATGCCGACTAAAACGGCAAATATACCTGCTGCAATACCAACTCGTTTGAAAATCGGCGTCCGAACTCTAAAATCTGGCAAGCCATCGTCCTCAAAATCAAACTGTTCTGTCAGATAATCAAAATCCATGTTTGATGATTTGATTTCGTCTGTTTGATTTTTTAGTAGATTCACAAACAACCCTCCTAGTTATATATCTTTTCGCATGCGGCCTCTTTTTAGATTGACAAACTGACTCAGTTTGATGTCCGAGAGACACTCAGTTTGAAGCGAACTCTTTTTGAAAGGACTAAAAATGAAGCGAGTATCAAAAAAAGCACCATCTCCCCGTCTCCGTATCAAATTTTTGCACAGCATAAATTCGAGCATTCGTTTGTGAGCTTCCGTGTCATTTCCGTTTATGTAGAAGCAGCACACACCTTTTCCTGCGTCAGACATTTTTGCCGCAGCTGCAGCACCTTGGGCAATAGCCTCTCGGCATACATGGCGAGCGAATGAACTATCCGTAAAATGATACTCCCATTTGCCACAGGTCGCACCAAGTGTGTTCGTTTTATCTCCGGTGAAGAAGTTCCAGCCCGACTGTTTGCACTCGCGTACGGCTGATTTCACGTCATTCTCGTGCTGCTTTTCTCGCTGATAGTTCATAATAGAAGCGATAAATAGTGCGACCATCGCTATTAACGAAATAATTGTGCAGATATGAAAAATAGAAGTTATGTATGGTATCATTGTATAGCCTCCCTAGTGTTAAGCGTCTGCCACAGGCGTATTGCTATAGGCTTCTCCGCAATACGAAGGATTATGGTGTCCGCCTATAGCAACAATTTCTTTGTCGGTTTTCAGTATTGTTCGGCTTCCTTAGCCGGTATCCGACCAGCAGACATCAACATGTAGCCACTAAAAAAGAACTCACGGAAACAATTTTCAGAAAACACTGAAAGTTGCTTTCGTCAATTCTTTATGATTTATATAAAAGCGGTGGATCATTGTAATCCACCGCTTCTGTGTACTTATTGCAGTCGTACATGATGCTTCAGCTGGAAGTTTTCGTCGTTCGAGCAAAGATAGATAATACCTTCGATCAAACCCACGATAGCCGGGATACCCGTCCAGCAGAACAGCAGGTAAAGAACACCCATACCGATCTTGCCAAGATAGAACTTGTGAATGCCCAGACTGCCCAGCAGGATTGCCAGGACGCCTGCTGCAACCTTGCTCTTGACAGGCCACGACGGGTTAATGCCCGTTACATATACCTGCTGAGGAGCCGCCTGTTGAATGATAACCTGTGGCTGAGGCTGTGCCTGCTGGAACGACTGCGCAGCCTGTTGTGTGGCGATCTTTTCTCCACAGAATTTGCATTCAGTTGCACCCGGATCAAGAGGTGCACCGCATTGTGGACACTTGTTTTCAGTCATGATTTTACCTCCTGTTACTTACGGCCCATGACGTACATTGGAATAGAAACCAATGCATATAGAATCAGTAGACCTCTGTTTATGAGCACGAAAAAGACGTGCGGAATAGACGCGACAAGCGCGACATTCACAACATTAACTGCAACGGTATATAAAACAGTTGCTATGATCAGTGGGACAAGATACCCTGTTTTCATCGATCTTGACACGATATTGCAAAAAATGAAATATGCCAGAAAAACAAAGCCAATGACCTGATAGATTATTGACGAGAAGTAGTTCACCAGCATATCTACGTGCATCACGCCGATGGAAACATACAAGATTGTAGAAACGTAAAAAACGAAAAGGATTGCCGATAAGGCGATAGTTATTTCACGCTTTTTCATGGCGAAACCTTCTTTCCGCACTGAGGACAAAACTTTGTACCAGGAACCAACTTATATCCGCACTCGCAGAAGTGCTCTCGATTATCAGCTCCACATTCAGGACAGAATCTGCAGTTAACCGCTATTGTTGCGCCACAAGAAACACAGGTTTTTGTAGATGGCGTTGCTTGAGCTGGTGGTTGCACGACTTGATTTATCGTCGAACCAAGGTTAGCTGCCATTCCAACACCCATGCCGCCTGCCGCAAAAGCGCCTGCAACACCGTTCGGGTTCTGCGCTGCGCTCTCGTAAATATCCATTGACCGCTGGGTCATATATCGCTGGTTTCCCATGATCTCAAAAGCAGCTTTGTTTTCGAGGATCTTGTTGATTTTCTCAAAGTCTTCGTCCGGAAAATTGATTGACTGAATGTAGAAATTTACGATGGTCAATCCCCATTGTTCAAATGCGGGCAATATTTGTTGCCGTACATAATCAGAGAGTTTTTCTAACTGCGTGGAAATTTCCAACGCAGAAGTACCGTTCGTAATGATTGCATCAGCAATGGCCGATTTCGCTTTGATGGCGATGATGCCGCGAAAATATTCCTTAATCTTGTCCATCTTTACGACATCAGCTTGTTGCATACCACCAATCAAACCCTTGAAGAAAGTAGTCGGGTTAGAAAGCTGCAAACCCATTTGTCCAAAAGCACGAACGCGCAGCTTAACGTAATATTTCGGGTCAACCAACTGAATTGGATCAATCGTACCCCAGTTTACGTCCAAACGCGTAGTCGTGTTAATAAAGTACACTTCTGCACTGAACGGCGTGCGTCCGCCAAATGGCAGATTAACAAACGTCCTTAAAATCGGCAGATTTTCTGTAGCCAACGTGTAGGCACCGGGATAAAACATATCTGCGACTATACCGTTTCGAACAAACAGTGCAATCTGGCCTTCCTGCACTATCAGTTGGGTACCCATAACCAGCTGGTCCGAAGGATATTTGTAGATAAACCAATCTCGGTTACGCAGGCCATCGAAGCGAACTACATCAATAATTGCCATGATTGTTCCCCCTTTACGAGATGGCGAATAAATGGAAAAGGCGGACCAAAAACGATCCGCCTTTTCGTATTATTACATTAGTGTTTTTTTCCGCTGCCAGTGAAGTCGTCTTGATACATGTTGCCATTTACATATACAGACTTAGAAGCAGTGATAGTTGCCGACTCGTGTGTGTACCATTCCTTCAGCGGGAAGATAGTATAGTGATGATACCATCTACCAGTTTTGCTGCTGTGTCCACCACAGTGAGTTCTCTCAGTGGTAGTAGTCCAGTAATAGTGGTCAAACGAAACCGTGGCCTTGCAGGTTACGGTCCAGTTGGTCTTATTCTTCCAGTTGATCGGAATGTAGGCCTTTGCATACCTTTTTGGGCTACCGCTATTGTTCGGCAGGCGGAAGACCCATACAGTCGAAGTGCTGCGAGAGTCCTTGATCATATTTACCGTGACTTTCTTACCGTTCTTATTGGCATTTGTCAGCGGCAGGCCTTCCTTCCATGTTGCTGTAGCCGTTACTGCGATGTTCTTGTAAGTGTTCACGGTCTTACTCTTGTTGGCTGGGCTGCAACCACCGTTGACAGTCCATCTCGGGTAAGACTTGGCATTAACATACTTCGATACATCTACATAAAACAGACCGTATGCACCATAGCCAGACTTAGAGCTCGTCAGCGCAGTTCTGTATTCGTCCTTAAAGAGTTTTACAGAACCTGTAGCTAGCGGCTTGTTGTTGTTTTTTACGTAATAAACGCGAATAACGCCGCTCTTGTCTACAACTGTAAGCGGAGTGCCTGAGATCTTGTCCAGCCAGTAACCATCATAGCCCTTCAGCGGAGGATTTTTGATAGTTGTACCGATATCAGCATCATAGGTGGCCGATTCTTTCAGCTTACCATCAAGATAATACTCTACCTTGTATGCGCCCATCGGAGCCGTAACATCGATAATAATGATGTTCTTAGCAGGGTCTCTTACCAATGTCAGAGGAGTGTTCTCTACCTTGTTAATAGTATAGCCGGGCGGAACAATAGACTTGTCTACATCGGACTCCTTAACGACCTGATCTACAACGCCCGGATAGGTCTTGGTGTACTTCTCGTTGATAGTGCCGTTGATACGCAGCTTAACGCTGTACTTAGTCGGACCGTATGCCTTGTAGTACAGGTTTACAACAGCGGAACGCATTTTGCTGTTTACAACAACAGTAGCATTCTTGTAATTGTCGCCAGTTACAAACATTGCGCTGCCGTAACCCAGAGCTGCCAGAGCATCGTAACCGTAGCCGCAGTCAAACATATAGCCGCTGATTGCCTTCGGACCAACCTTCTTGGCGCCAAAATACGGTGAAGTGGCACTGTTCTTCATCAGGCCAGTACCCTCTCCGTTAATCATATTCTCACGCTGAGTAATGATTTCACGGATTTCCGCAACCTTCGAATTCGGGTTTTCTACCAGCTTGTTGGTCTTCTTATCGAATACCCATGTAGCAGCAGCCTTCTTGAAGTCAGATGCATATACCAGATTGGTATCGGTCAGGGGGATGCCGCAATTCTTCAGCGCAGCCTGATAAGCCGGCGAGTATGCGGCAGCAACGGAGCTGACGTACTCAGCGAAAGCATCCTGAGAGTTATCGAAATCCTTAAACTCATCAGTAGTGATGGTCGTCGGAGCCGAGATCTGTGCACCAGTGTCAATGTCGTAATAGTTTACAGAAATACCGCCCGTCTGCTTCAGCGGGATCACAATAGACTGCTTACGATAGTCGATAAAGTCTCGATAACGACTCTGTTCTGCCCAATCCGCATAGGAGTTAATGCCTGTCGTCTGGCTCGGCTTGTAATACGCCATATTATAGCGCTGTGTCGAACCTAAGCCCTGGCATTCAACATACGCCGGGCCTTCCAGTTTGATAGAACCGGTAGTACGATCCAGCTTTGCCTTGTTTGACGTCATATAGTTTTTCGCTATAAACGCATAAGCATTGGCTAGCGACTCCGACGTGATGCCATATCCTGCTTCCAGGCCATCACTGGCGTACTCAATATCGAAGTAGCAGTTTCCGTACTGCTTACCATCCATTGCAGTATACAGTGCAGTACCACCGCTGGTCATAATGCCCTTAGTGTTCTTGACATACTCGGTCTGAGATGCAGTATAATCATATGGGCCAAACGGCACGCCATCGATATCATAAACCTGCATACCAACTCGATGATAGCCCACACTATTTTGCTTCTTATGAGTAATCTGAACGGTAACCGTCAACATTTTAGTGTCGATAACACGTTTCAGGTCTTTATCATAAAGCTGAGCTTGAATGTAGTAGACAACTGCATCCTTCATGTTTTGGTTTATGGTGATGCGAGCTTCTGCTTTACCATTGCCTTTCGCAGCGATAGGTGCGTCAACTAGGTAATCTTTTGAGGTGTCATACTTCAAGCGAACTTCATAGTCATTGCTAATGCCGCCTTGCTCATTTTTGCAAAAACCCATAAGCTGAATATCTTTAGCCGATTCAGCAGGAATAAGCTGCTCAGAGCCAGTTGTTCGCATTATCCATGTGAAAAAGCTGGCATACTGCCAACCCTGAGGGCTATTGTTTCCCAGCGTAGGTCTTGCACAAAGGAACAGATTGGCGATATCCTTCTTTGTGTTTGTCGGCGTAGAGTCATCTGCATCTGTCGCGTCATCCGCCTTAGATGTTACGCTGCTGGACGTAGAGGAGTCCACATCCACCTTAGATGTCACGGTACTGGATGTAGCCATGTCAATTTGCGATTCATTTGCCGCAAACGCAGAAGGATAAAAAGAGAGCGCCATTGCGAAGAGCAAAAATGCGCTCACTAAACGCTTCTTAATATTATGCATTGATTTGCCTCCATTTCTCCATAAGAAAAGCGACAGGTAAAATACCTGTCGCTTTAACTTTTATTTTGAGGAAAATGAAATTACCACTTCGTAAGTTCCCATGCCTTGATATCGTTAGCGATACTTCCGGTGTAGGAAGAGAACTTATACTTGTTTCCGATGGAGATGCTGGCGCGTACTTCATTATAGTGATCTTCATCATTCAGCTCATAAATAGCAAGTCGGAAGGAGTGGTCACCATATCCGCATTTGAAGCCACGACTATCAATCCAACGTAGAGCGGAAGGATATTCATTGGTCTCCCAAATTTCCTGCATAAATGCAGATTTAAATGCATTGATGGCCTCATCCGGATGATTCGGATATGCAATCTGCAGAATCTGTTTGGCCAGCATGCGAGAGTCATAGCTAAATCCGCTGGACAAAAGCATTTTGCCATTGGAATCGTACATATCCTTTACGGTACTACCGTCAACAGCCTTGAAACTATTGGGATCATTTCCCCATGCAGCCGAATTCCATTCTTTCATGTCGATATACAGAAGATTGCCGACCTGAGTTACAGTGAGACCACCATACTTCGGGTCTTTTGCTGTCAGCTGTTTACCACCATGAACAGAATCTGTACCCTCGGTCCAGAGGCCAAGCGCCTTGATTTCATCATAAATTACGGCATTAGTTTCACCTTCGCCAATCTCGGCAACATCTGCCGCCTTAGTCCAGCCGGCACGAACAAACATCGTAGCGGCCTGAGCGCGGCTCAGCGCTGCCTTCGGATTGAAGGTGCCCTTGGCGTCATTGCCGATGCAAACGCCCTCCTGATATGCGCGAAGGATGGTATCAGCATAGGTATAAGTGATGTTTGCAAAGTCCGGGATGTTCGCAGCGGTCAGCAGCGGCTTCTGGGTCAGCTCTGCATCCGGACCGGCGCCGAGGCCCTTCTCCAGCATGTAGAAAGCCAGCTCGCGCGAGCAGTTCTTATCATAGTTCTGGGGAGTGATCGCACCGAGGTTCGGCAGACACTGCAGATCGTTGATGCAGTAATCAACAACACCATAAGCCCAATACTTAGTATTGTTTGCACTCTTGCCCGCATAGCCCTTTGCAGAACAAATCAGCTTTGCCATCTGGCCAATCGTGAGCTTGTCTTCGGGGCCATACTTACCGTTGCCGTAGCCCTTAATAAGACCGCCTTCGGACATCTTGTTGATGTAAGAGGTAGCCCAGTGGTTGGACGGCACGTCGCTGAACTTGCTCGTTGCAGGGGCAGCGAACATGCCTCCGACAATAGACACAGCAACCGTAGCGGAAAGCAGAGTTGCGATCAGTTTGTTACGCTTCTTGCCAAATTTCATACGTTTTTCATTCCTTTCTTAAAGGGATATATAAATATAGGGTAGCAAATATATCCTGTCTTGATGTGATTATTATATCACTGATTGATTTAGATTGCAACCCTTATATTTTGAAATTTAATGTGGAACCAATCCGAGGAAACCCATCACTGCTCCATCAATCAGCGATCTTTTCCATTTTACCATGTGTGATCCCCCCCTTCTTTATTTCAGGGTCGAGCGGGATATTTAAGAGTGAACTCCCGCTCGGTGTTAATTAAGCTGCACTCATCAGCTTTTCTCGTTTTAAAAATGTTCTGAACTGCTCAATCGGAGACGTTGTTATATCATAGCTGGTGACAGCACCGGTGTTAGGATTGATGTTCAAAGAAAGTGTCTTAGAAGTAGCTGCCTTATAGGTAAGATAGCCACCAGAGGTTTTTGCATAAGTTTTATCCACAACGGTTCTGTCATATGAAATATCGCCCTTCAAATTCGTACAGTTGCGGAACATACGACTGCTGTCAGTAACCTTATCTGTATTCCATTTATCGGATGCGTATATCGTTGACAGACTGCTGCAATACTCAAACATATTACTCATATTAGTGACATTCACCGTAGAAAAAGAGGAGATGTCAAGGCTCGTTACTGATTTAGAAAAGCTGAACATGGATGTCATATCTGTGACCTTAGAAGTATCAAAATTCGATAAATCAAAGGATGTTAGTCCGCAACTCGAGAACATATATGACATGTTTGTTACTTTTGATGTATTAAAATTTGAAAGAACCAATTTTGTTAGTCCACATGCTTCAGTAAACATACCACTCATAGTCTGGACATTTGAAGTATCAAAGGTAGACAAGTCCAAACTCGTTAATGAGGAGCAGTTCGCAAACATCATGTTCATTCGAGTAACTTTTGAGGTGTCAAAATTAGAGACGTCCAAGTTTGTAAGATTTTCGCAATCAGAAAACATGTCAGACATACTTGTTACATTAGACGTATCAAGAAAAGAAACATCTAAAGAGGTTCCTTTAAATCCGCCAAACATCCAATCCATATTCTCCGCATTTGTCGTATTAAAACCTGACAAATTCAAGTTTGTCAAACCACAGACGCGAAAAATACCATCAAAATTTTTCACGTTAGACGTATCAAAATTTGATACGTCCAAATTTTTAATATTGCTACAACCGAAAAACATATCAGACATATTCTCTACTTCTGAAGTATCAAGTAACGGTAAATTAACTATTTCTTTGAGACCGCGAAATCTTGATAGAACACTCGTATAGGAAAATAGGTATGATGAGTCAGTGTTGGCTTTTATGCTACCCGACCCATTTCCAGCCATAATAAGTTCTGTACCGGTGCGATAGCATGCAATAGCTCCTGTGCCATCTGCATCAGCAGCCCATTTTTCATCAACATTATCCGATGGAGTATAACTATCCATCAGCGTGATTTTTGTAATTTTATTACGCGCTTCTGTAGATTTGTACCATGTATAATTTGGAGCCAATACCGGCCCGGAGGATGATTTTACAACGAATACCGCTATTGCAGCAGTGGTTTCTGGTTCCGATGCCAATGTTCTCGGTATTTGAGCGTCATAGGAAATATCCAAAGTATCACTCGCAGCAATGTTGCTAAAGGTGGATGTATCCACGACGCCTGAAGAATCCATCCAAGCACCGTTAAAACCCATAGAAATGAGTTTATCTCCTATCGATGTGGAAATGCCCTCATCCTTTGATGTAAGCGTCCATCCATTTTGCGCCGTGACATTGATTGATGATACCATAATAGGAGAACTGCCATAGTTATGAATAGTAGCATTGGTCGCGGTGAAAACCGTGCCGTCTGAAGATACCGTAATCGGCAGCGATGCCGGTACAGTTGCATCAATGTTTGCAGCATACGCGCTGCAACATAACACTGCCAACGAAAATACGTTTATTGTCAAGATTCTCAATATGCCAAGAGATAGGCTCGGCCGAGATTGTTTTACGAAGAGGCGGTAATTATTTCCCTGTTTTCGGGACTTCCTGAAACCGAACATCTTCACTTTTCTCCTCTCGTAGAATACCTTTTTATCGTCTGTGGAAAAGAAGTTTCTCCAGCGACCCCAATAAGCACAAGACGATTGCATAGGCAGCCCATAGCAGGACGCAGGCAATAATGCCCACCAATCCAATGCCCAGTCCTGTTACCACAGTCAGGGCATCATGGACAAGTCCAACTTGGTTTGGAAAGAAGTCTCCTGCGATTGAGAGTCCCCATAGACAAGAGACCACCATTATTCCTGCTGATAGAAGAATCATAAGGATCATATCCCATGTATACTTCTTTCGAATCTTGGGTTTGGGCTTTTCGGTTTGCTCAGGGGTTGTGTTAATGATATTTTGCTGCATAAGGTCACCTCTCAAGGCTTCAGCATTGCAAAGATCTCATTCAGCGGCGGAATAACTCCAAAATGTGTCAGCAACGAGATCACTACGCCTACAAGAACGATTGTCAGTGCAACATGAATACTCAGTTTGAGAAAGCGATAAACCGAAGCCGCAACCATCAGGCAAAACCCCAAGCTCCAGTCGTTGACCAACAGCAGATGGCCCAGGTGAGTAAGCATTGACTTTATTGCCTCAAAATCAATAGAAATAGGCACCTTTATGCTCTCCCCTTTCCGTTAAAATTGGTTATACTGGCCAAGAGCCTGATTAAGCTCGGCTTCTTCTTTGTTATCTGCATCGGCGAAACTGTCAGCATCATCAAAGCCGGCCGGCATGGAGGTATCTTCCTCATTGGACAAGGCATCGGCTACCGGCTCAAAAACAGCGTCAGACTGAACAGGGGCGCCTTCATTCTCAGGGGCTGCTGCCTCAGCCGGAATTTCCGCACTTACCGTCTCTTCAGCACTGGCTTCATCATCAGCCTTCTTTCTGCGACGACGCTTGCCGGGGATTACGGCGCCCTCCAGAAGAGCCTGCTCTGCCTCAGACAGCTCAATATCCCATTTCTCAGTCTTCTGCATGATATCCTTAATCACGCGATTACGTCGAGTCTGGAGAATACGGATAATCGCCGCAACATCCTTTGCATCGTCCTTAACCTCGGACGGGTTGAGTGCAACGCGAATAGCGCTGTGCGCAGTCTCGCCATTACCAAACGCCAGAGTGACTGGTGCATCCCAGTTGTCTACCTGTGCAAAGTATGCAAGTGACTTCAGTTCTCCCAGCGCCTTAGAAACCTCATTCAGAGCTTTCTGCTGCGCTTCATTATTGCGAATAGAGGGCATTATTATTTCTCCTTTTCCGTGATTTTTCCTTCTGCACATCGTTTACAGGGGCGATACCCTTGTTGTTCGGCTATATATAATGCAACAGCTCTTGCTCCTTGCAGACCAGAGCAAGTCGGATTAAGATGATATATCTTATAGCCGTCCGGTATAAGGTATACTATTGGTTCTGAGCTTGGCTCCACATAAAGATCGACGACACAACCGTACGAGGTTTCATCGTCTTTGCGCTGTTTCAGAATTTTTGATACTTTTGCGATTGGCCGCTGTGTACCATCATGAGTATCCAACTGTTCGATATCTTTTTTGGACACTGTACCAATAATACCTAGTGCATGTCTTAAGAAATAGCATGGCAGGTCTCTGCCGTCCTTCTTGAAACTTCCCTTTTCGATTTCAAGAGGATCACCCGGATTAACGTATGTAAGCAATGTCTGCCGGCTTGTTTTCCCATTATAATGATGAACGCCTCGAACCAATACATCGGATACATGGTCTGTCTTCTCAACAGGAGGCTCCGCTTTCTTGGTCTGTGGGAATGGGGCAAGTCGTTTAGCCGTCATATCAAACATATATTCGTTGATGTGTCCAGCTGTACATGTCGTCTGCATGACCAACTTTGCATCCTCTTTGCCGAAAATCTCCACATGGTCGATTAGGCAAGAGCAATTGGGCGCAATGCACTTCATAAAACTATCAAGCTTTTTTCCTTCAATCTTCACTCTTTGACACCACCTTCGTAAAAACAAGCGCTACTCTGACAAAAGAGTAGCGCTTGTGCTTCTTATTCAGCTTTCAGTATTTCAGCAGGCTGGTAATCCTGCTCCATTGTAAACTTGATATGCTTAGCATCGGGGTGAGCCGCGAAGAAGAACTTGTTTGCGATAACACTTTCTTCTGGTCCAAACAGGATTATGCACTTGTCACCCAAATTCATACGGCAGATCTCATCCGGCGTCAATGCTTTTCGGCTTACCGGCTTTTTATCAGAGAGATTGACGAGACCCTTCTCTGTGCGATGCTGGAAATACTGTACCGTATCCATATCACACAAGCCCATCGACACGACGGCCGCGCAATGATCCAAAATGCTCAGGTAAGACTTTGGATAGAGCATAGAGAACTGAGGGATATTGTTCAGGATCATGTGAACCGAAATCTCCTTCTCTGCGCCGGCCTCCAGCAGATTTTCGAGGTGTTGGATAGAACCTATATTGGCAAACTCATCGAACAAGAAATTCACGGGAACTCTGCATTTTCCATCAGGCTGAGTTTCTGCGAACTTGAACAGCTTTCGGAATGCTTCATGATAGAACGTCGAGCTTGCAAAGCGCATGTCAGACTGAAAATCCTCAAATGAAATAAAGTACGCACACGGTACTTTGGCCGGAAGTTCCAGATCAATACTTTGACCGTTCATAATCTCACATACCGAATTTTTCATCAGCGCCCCGAGCTTCTTGGACAGCAGTTCGTATACTGTGTCCTGCGTCTCGCTTGGGGACTCTTCGAAAATCATGTAAGCATTCTCGCATTCCTTGGAGCTGATGCTCTTCATGCGATAACCCAGATCGCCTTCTCTGTATGCACCGAGAAGCGCGTACAGGGCGGTCATTTTCGATTTTGTCAGGTGTTTCTGCTTCGACAGGATATCGACATAGATAATCAGGGCACTAAGCAGCGATGTTGCGGCCGCTAGAATTACATTATCTCCACTCGGCCCGATAATGTCAGTTGCGATCTCGAAAGCTTTTTCGGGGTTTTCTGCTACACCTTCGAGCATATCCCAATGATCCGAATTGCCGTATCGGAAATTCAGTCTCCGGATAACGTAACCATGTTCCTTGAACGAGGTCGCCAGATCCGAATAAAGTGCTTGCGCATTATCGTTAATAATAACGCTTTCGTTGCGACGTATAGCCTGTAGACAGAGCGGCTTTGCGTAGCAGACGGTCTTTCCGCTTCCGCTGCTGCCAAACACACAGACGTTCTTTCCACGCGTTTCATTGTTAACGATAACACCCTTCGGGGTTTGTCCAAGGATCACTCCCTTGCTAGCAGAAACGTCCTGAATAATATAGCCCTTTTCTTTTTCGTCCTTAAACATTGATATTCCTTTCTGCGTGAGAATCACTTACGCAAGGTAGTCTCCAAAATCTGTTTGGTTTGATCTGCGTTCAGTGATTTATGCTTGCGCTTATTGTGAACTGTCTGCTGTATGCAAATGAGAACGAAAACAGCGCCGAAGCATATAATGATGATTTTCAACGGCGATGGAGTGACTTGCATAATTCTTTTTGCGGTTTTAGAGAATACATCGCTTACATACTTTTCTCTATTGCGATCCGAATAGTAGAGCGCAGAGAAATAGTTCTTCAGAATTTCGCATGCTTCATCGTCCATGCATTTTTCTGCGTCTGTTCCTTTTCTGATGTAAACAGCGTAGTCACCATGCTCGCGCTCAAGAAAGACAACAACAATGTGGCCCTGATCAGGGATACTCTCCTCGTTATATACCGTATTCAAATATGCGTTTACTTCATCAGATGTAGGCTTGGGATTTCCGTTGATGTTGTTGGTCAGGATCAGCATCGGATATACGCCGGTTTTCGCATAAAAAGAACTTATTCCCTTTTCAGCCTGCTCGTGATTCTTGATCCAGTCCAGCTCATCAACAATAAAGTCTGTTTTCTGAATGGAGTTGATATGCACCGGCTCTCTTTTGACTGTTGATTTCTCAACCGTACTGGTCGGCAGCAAACTGTCAACATCTCCTGAAGAAGCTACTATGCAAGAAAGGACGGCCAATGCGATAATGAAGAAGGCCAGCAAACCTGCTCGCCATTTACGCTGGTTTTCCTCCAGAGAAAAATGGTTTTCCTTCTCCAGGCTCGATGCGGTCGCTTCAAACTCACTCATCTGGGGTTGTGGAACTTCATTCTTGTTGGCGGGTTCAGAGTTTTCCTTATTCAAATTCATACCTTTGCCTCCTTTCACGATATATTCTCTCTACTCGATAGAAGTGTATTGCAGAAGATCTCCTCCGCGTATAGCTTCTTGAGGATAGTCTGTGTATCCAAGGCCGAATATGCAGCAGTCATGAACTCCTGTTGTAAAGTATCTGCCTGCGCAATGCACTCTGCCCGCTTGGATTGAAATACTAGAGCACTGTCCTTGCGGCCGTTTTGAAGAGCATTTTTCGCCAGAGCTTCGTACTTGCGAATATTTGAAATATTTATCTCTGCCATTCGCTTTGCTGTACGTTCGGTTAATTTCGCTTCCCTGAAGGTGCTGTTAACCGTATAGCAGAGCTCATCTATACGCGCGGAGAATTCCTCTAATTGTTGGACAAATACTTCTTCAGGGGTATCTGTGTCATCGCAGAGGACCTTGTGCATATCTGTTATGATTGCACTTAGATTGGAAAATGAATCCTCGTTTTTTATTGCAAACTCCAATTCAAAATCCTCGAACAGCTTCGAGATCTTTTCCACTTAATCACCCACAATTATCAGTTTTGAGAGAAACCTTAGAACATCGCCGGATCAAACTCAGCAGACTTCTTACTCTGCTGCTCCTGCATGTAGAAATCATCATCCAGAAAGCCACGGGAATATCCCGGAGGGCACGGCGTTTTGCGCTTCATCGAGGCGCGAGGATTAAACAGGCCTTTCGCGAGGCCTTCTTCGTACTCCGATGGAGTGAAGAAGCGGCTCTCCCGGTATACAGCACCGCTGCCCTTTCTGAAATGAAATTCCAGCTCATAAAAACGGCCCATCGGGTGAATATAACACACTCTGGCCGGAACGGCGACAGATTTGCTGCTGCTTTCAGGAACAGCGCTAATAATATCATTCAGTTTAAACATTGTGCACATCCTCACTTTTTCTTTTTCTTTATCTGTTCTTCGGGAGTGTTTCCTACTTATATTGATACTTTGAAAAAAGCTGATTTGCCAAACGCTCCATGCCGCTGACCAGCTTATTGAACAGAACGACCGCTTTGTCCCAGAGAACTTTTAAATGTGCTCCGTTCTGTGTGCCAATATCCCATAAAGCAAAAAGTATGAATACCGTGAAAAACAAACCTAAAACAATTGTTCGGCCCCAGTTATACTGAGCACCAGCATTATGCCAATAATGCCGGCCTTCTCGATAGTTCGGTTCCGCAGGAGGACTTGGTTCGATAGGCTCTATTGGCTGTTGTTCTTCTTTATCGTACATGGATTAGTCACCGGCTCTCTCGTTGTCTGTTCTGAAGTTATCCGACTTGTATGTATTGCTCCATTCGTATCCATTGATACCAAAGTATTTACACAAGCCCGCTTTCATCTGAACATTTACCGTTACCTGCATATAAGCGAAATCACCTTGGTTCTTCTGCTCATTGTCGGATACTCGGCCTCTAAAGAACTCCGGAGTGCCGTAAGATACATGGTAAATGAGTTTTCCAGAGTCAGAATAGCAATTTCCTGAAGAGTCTACTTTCAGGTCTTCATCCATATACTCTTTCCAAAGCGATTTTGCCTTGTCTACATCCATAATATTGTAGCCATCAGCACGCCATGTATCATCGATGCAGGTTTCAACAATGCTGTTGACGGACCGCTGCGCTCGAACTCCTATGGCATATTGGACGTCAAACATCTCTTGGAGTTCCAAGAAGAACAAGCCGAAGAGCAGGATTACTCCAGCGATACCAACTACCGTTATTGTTGAAGCACCTTTGCGCGGGTTTTTCAAAAGTTCATGCATAGTGTATGTTATTCACCTACCTATCTTCGAAATCGACTGGATCGGGGCGATTTTCTGTGTCAAAGAAGAACTCTTCTCTGAATTCCTTCCGCCAAACTGAAGACTTCCTGCGAAATATAATATAACTCATATCATATTCCATTGCTCGTCTTAGGTCTTCCAGTAAATTTCGGATTGTCCATTTACCTTAACTCGGATCGGGATAGACCACGGATCCATCGGGTCACCAAATCCCGGATTGATCAGAGTAACGTGATAGTTTGCCGAAACATTTACTGTGAACTGGTCTCTCAACTGAATTGTAGCTTCCGATACATCTACCCAGTCATCCGCAGAAACAGTAACTCTTGCATCAATATCATCGGCATTAGGGAGCAGTTCGTAAAGCAGCCTATCAATCTCTGTTTGCTTGGCTTCACCCGATACCTCGACCGCTCGAGCAATACGCTGTGCAGCATATGATACTTGGTTCATCTGCAAAGCATAGCCTATGATAAGCAGCGTGGACAGCACCAGGAATACCAGTGCAACCATATTGTATACCATTTCAACGGCCTCACTGCCATCGCAATTACTCGAAAAGTCCTTTATTCTCTTGCAGGCAAATGCTCGCATCCGCCCTATTTTCTCAACCATTATTGTTAGCCTCCCTTCCGCCAACCAACCTGGATATTAACGGATTAGTGAATATCCAAGTTGGACATTTGGTCATTCCCACCAATATCGTTCAGACATTCCGACTACTGTGGAAGCCAACGGAAGGTCTATTTTAAAAATGCCATAAGGGTTGGCACTCAAAAAATTGATACGATATGTGCAGGAGCCCACAACTGTGAAGGTGTCTTTAAGCTGAACCTTGTTGTCTGAGAAGTATTCTACGTCTTTTACTTCGAGTTTTCGATCAATCAGCTGTGTGCTGTCACCCATAAATGAATTGAATTGGGCTTCCATGGCTCTCTGATCTACAATGCCAGACGTTTCCGCCATACGCACTGCACTTTTCGTCGCAGAGTTGACCATCGTAAGTTCCAAAACATAAACAAGGAAAGCCAGTGCAACCATAACGAAAAACACCAGCATGGCCGTAGACCAGACCATTTCAACAGCTTCGCTGCCGTTTGTGTCTTTCGAGAAAGAATGTATTTTTCTTTTTATCGAGTGGAACACCGCCTACACTCCTCTCTAACTTAATGAATATGTCTAAAAATCTTTTTAGATTGTTCTTTCGATATAAATGAGAAAACTCCCCGGACTGCCATAAGGGGGATATAGCAGCCCGGGAAAGATCCTCTCCGCCCGGCATTAGAAAATACCAGACAGTTTCTCCTGTGCCGTCGAAATCATCGTGTTGAACAGGCCCGGCATTGCGGTCTTAACAGCCACAGCAAGCAGACCTACAATGACTACCGCAACGACAACCATGCCGATCTTCTCGGTGGTGTCAGAACCGTTGGTGTCCATCAGAAAGTCCTTTGCAGCTTGGACCTTCTGCTGTGCAGCAATAGCCAGTGCATTTATCTTCTTCATGGGAACCATCCTCCTTTCATAAAAAATCTGCAGATTTTCCATCCTCTCCAAAAGAGAGGAAGCACCAACCGTGAGTTTATAACTCGCAGCTCGTGCTCCCTCTCTTTATAAAGGGTTATTTTTACAGGATTGTTGCGACCGACTCTATAACTGCCTGAATCAGAATATAGAACATCATAATAACGAGAATGATGCCAGCCGGCAGGATTGCTCGTTTCATCTGACCAGGGCGCTTATCCAGCTCACGGAGAATGAGCTGGCGATGCATAGTTGTCATGTCTTGTGCCAGATACTGAAGGGTCAGGGAGTTATCAATGCCCTTATCTACCTCAATCAGTGCTGCACAAAGACGGGATATTTCAGGATTACTCATGCGACTATCAAAGCGCATCAGTCCCTGTTGAACGCTGGAAGACTGCATATCCGTCATAACGATTTCAAGCTCTGACGCCATTGCTGGAGATGCAGTCTTCTTGTAGAGGTCAAAGCAGCGAATTATGTCTCGATCCGTATGCAGCGCAGATTCAATAGAGCGAATGAACGTCGGGATCTCATTTTCGATGATTTTATATTTGTTCTCCAGAGTATCCTTCAGCTGGTCGAAGTTCTTAAAAAACAGATACACCGCCATCAGCAGACCACCGATAATCAGCAGTGCAGAATCGATCGTCATTGCAAATATCGCAACAAGGATGCCCAGCATAGCGCTGAGTATCGCCTTGGCGTAATATTCCTTTGCGGTATAAGGAATGTCCGCTCTGGCAAGGTCATCGTTCATCTTTTTTTCGTGATCTTGAGAGAGTGGAATCAGAGGAGCAACGATCTTCAGGATATTGTTGAGCGATCTGTTCTGCCAGATATCAGAATCTCTCTTTCGCCAACGAATAATCGTTGTCAGCGTTTTGCTCTTTCTTGCGTATACATCGTATCCCAGCAGTGCAAGGCACGGGTAAAGAAGACCGATAAACACGCAGAAGAAGATTATAAAATGTGTAACTGTAATCATGTTTGTGCTTCTCCCCTTCTTTAACCGGTAATCGGCTTATTGATCTTCATTGCACGACCGGTTGCCCAAACGAGGCTTCCAAGCATGCTGACTACCAATACACGACCGAAGAAAGTAGTAATTAGGTAGTTGTACCACTCATACTGAATTACACGGATCAACAGAGGAGAAAGCAAAATGATAAACAGCATGGTGAAGTAATCTCTCCATGCGCTTGCAGTTTTGGTATCATTTTCTCTCTGTGCAGTCTTTGCATCGTTCATATCATCCAGGATCGGCATCAGGTTTACAATCTGCGACCTATCTGACTGCGTCAGGATAAGTTGATCGATCCAACGCGAGAAGAAGATATTGGACACCTTGTTTTCAAGGTGTCGGAGGTTGCGCTCCATATTCGCCGAAACTAGCTGGCAGTCCACCAGAAACTCACGGAACGGTTTGTCCATATCGATAACATCAACAGAATTTTCTACCGCCTTCTGGATATCCAAAGTATTCATATATTCGTGAGTGATAATACGCATCGCTGCTTCCAGGTTTTCTGCAACAGCCCGGCGTTCCTTATTACCTTTGAAAATCAGGAATGCGTGCGGCAGGACGATACATACACCTGCAACGCACAGTGAAATCACACTGTCAATGAATACGAGCTTGCCGAAGAACCAACCGCCGGCAAGGCTGACTGTAAGCAGGGCAAGGTAGGTCTTCATGTCCGTGTTGGTTGCACGGACCAACTTGCGTTCGCTTACAATATACTTCTCAATACGGCCAGCTTTACGCCCAGTGATTTGAGCTCTCTGCTCTTGCAGTCGTTCTTTTTTTCGTTTATTGCGGCGATATTCTTTATCGATGCCGGAATTCATCAAAATAATTGAAGCCAGCATAAAGAATATAGCCCATAAGATTTTAGCTTCCAATACAAAACACCTCTGTTACGCTTAATCCAATCGCACGTTCACGCCGCCAGCGGCCGAAATAAGATTGACCAGTGCAAAAATAATAGCTGCAATTGCGTAGAACATAAAAAATTTGAAATCATCCAGCCGTATAAATGAGAAACCTGCTCCAAGAAAGTAACATATCGCGCTTGTTCCGGCGGCGCCTCTACTCATCTTGGAAGCAATAGAGGTAATTCCGGCTACAGCCAGCAGGATAGCTACTATCAGCAGTGACATGCCTCGAATGTTATCCGTTGCATGACCCATAATAAGACGAAATGTCCCCAGCAGTTGGCACTGCAGAATCAAAAATCCTACTGAAAGAAGGGTTATGATGCCAATGATAACTTTTGGTATGTGGAACGGCAGCGGCGGATCTGGCTGGTCGATGAATTTCGAGAAATTGTGGTCCGGGACCAGATTTCTGTTTTGCTCTGACAGTTCCTCTGCTTGAGGAGGAGCTGGATTGGGCTGCTGCGGAGGTGCATACCCTTGCGGTGGAACCGCAGCTTGCTGCTGTTTTGGCATTGGCTGCTGCCAAACCGACGTGCTCCCCCATGGGGTCGTCATCGGACCGGAGGATATGCGATTCCCGACCGGAGGATATCCGGTTGGGGGCTGCTGCTGATTTTGTGCCACATAAGGGTTCTGTGCCTTAGGCATTTGAGCCTGTTGATTTTGAGTTTGTGGGACTCCCTGTCCCAGAGCATCGCTCACCTGTTGCATTGGCTGCCCACAGCGAAAGCAGAATGCCGCATCGTCCGGCAAGGATTGTCCGCACTTGGGACAAAACATACTTCCTGTCACCTCCTATTAAAACGCCTGGGATACAAACCCGACGTTCGTATTAGCTCCCATTGAAACATACGACTCGGGCTGCCAATCCGGTCTTGCAAACTTTTTGACCAGATCCAGACGGCCGCAGTTATCGAATATACGCTGGGCCATCTTATCAGACAGATTACCTATGCGTGCATGTATACCGTGAACAGCAGAAACCGAACCATCTGCAGCATATTCGTAGTTCGTGATTTGCAGTCTGTAGATATAGTGGCCAATTACTCGAACGCCGTCAACATCTTCTGCTTCGTAAATACCAGTAATCTTACGAGTACCATCCTTCAGCTGCTGAGTAGAAATGATGATTGGAAACGCGCTGACAAGGTTCCTCATCAACAGATGTTCCGACAAGTCGGTACCCGACATCTTACACATGGTAAGAAGTCGCTGATATGCCTCTACACAGTTATCAGCATGGAATGTCGACCAAACGATATGACCAGTCTGTGCTGCCGTCATAGCGTTCATCGCTTCTTCACCGCGCATCTCAGCGCAAGAGATAAAGGTCGGGTGGAAACGCAAAGCTGACTTTAGCAGATCCGGTGCGGTGATGACTGTACCGTTTTTTTCGTCTACACCGCAAACAGCCGTGTAAATAACTCGTGCATCTTCAGGAAGCTGCAGTTCTCGGCTTTCCTCGATGATATAAACGCGAGCCTCTTCCTTGGTGTTTTCAACGTAGTCGCTCATCAAATAGTTTAGAAGCGTAGTTTTACCGGAACCCGTTGCACCAACCAGTGCTCCGGAGACCTTATTGCGGGTACATAATTCGATAAACTCAAACTCCTCTGCCATGGCCGAAGTCGCATTGATCAGGTCTTGGCGAGTGATTCGTGCTTTGGTTTGCTTACGAATGGAGATAACCGCTCCCTTATCATCACGAATGATCGGCGGGATCATAACCGAAACGCGGACACCGCTTGACATATATGAGTCAACTCGCGGGTTGGATTGGTCAATGACCATATGACCCTTACGAACCATTCGCTTAGCGATATTCAAAACGGATGCAGCGTCTTCAAACCCTTCATCGAGCATATAGCTGCCATCGCCGGTAATGATCTCAATCTGCTTAGGTCCCGGGCCAAACACGTTAATCTCTTCAATGTTTGGATCGTCAATATACGGTGTCAGGATACTTAAGCCGGCCATATCCTCGAATATGCGAACCTTGTAATCTTGAATCGTTTCTATATCCAAAGTAGCTGGGTGCTGTTGGAGCAGCGTGTAGATGATATTTTTTAACTGCCCCTCCCCCTGCTCGCTATCCAAAGCCGCTGTCAGAGAATGCTGCATCTCTTCACTGGAAGAAATCTTGTTCTGAACCCATTCGAGCACGGCCTTATAAGAAATTCGTGGTGCATCTTTTACAGTCTGATCGACATAAGTACCTTCCCGGACATTTCTGTCTTGACGAGCCATGTTTAATGCGACAAAGGGATTATATGTCTCGCCATTATTTTTGGGCATTAAAATCCAACTCCCTTCTATCTAATCTATCTAAGGTTATTTCCCAAAAATCCCGCTGAACAGGCCTTTTTTCTTGACCGGCTCTTCTCCCCCGGGATTTGTTTCCTCCATCGCCCTCTTACGGGCAAGCTCTTTTTTATGCTCCTTAGTAAGGATAGCATGGATCAGTGCCAAAACAGCAGCACGATATTTCTTCGCCGCACGGCCGCCTACAGTTACAATGGGGCGTCCTTCATTCTCGCACAGATATGCTTCATCTACGCAGTTCAACTTGATCTCACAATCCGGCAGAGGGATGGAGGCCAGCAGCTGAGACATATCGCATCCTCCCTCACGGGTGTCTGCATCTACGAAGATCGTCTTAGGCATAATTGCATCCAGCATCTGCTTGTTGGAAATGTGCCATGTGGCAGCAGATACTCTATGCGGTACGGTTACGATAACACTGTCCGCCTCTGCCAAACCCATGCCGGTAAAAGTAGACTCCTTATGGCTCGTGCAATCGATAACCACATAAGAAAAACGATCTCTCAGATCGCCTAACACATGTCCTACCTGTTCAGGGGTAATGGCTGCGATATCAAATGAATCGCCGCCAGTGTCCAGTTCAAGAATATAAAGGTCCTGGCGTGCAAGCACCAGAGACTCACCTACATTATGGCCGCTACTAATAGCTGCATACAGGCCTTTTCCCTTTGGCACGCTGGTACCGAAGAACGCCTGGAGCTCGCCATGGTCAGTTCCTGAAACAAGACATGTCATAAATCCCGAGTCTGCAAGCACTGTTGCGAGGTTAACGGCCAACGTAGTTTTACCGCTGCCGGGTGCGCCCCAAACGCCAAACATAAACTTATCCATTGACATTACTTTTTAGCTCCTTCTGCGGTCTTCTGGTCAGCAGTCTTATTCGGCTCAGCAGTCTTTGCCGCATCAGTTGCAGCTTCTTCCTGCTGGTTTTCTTCCTCTGCCTTCTCGATTCTCGGGTGGAGCAGCATGTGAACCGTGCCACTGTATTCCTGGTTTGCCAGCTTTACAGCCTGCTCATCGTTTACAATTACCGTTACGAAAGCCGGAACAAGCGAGGAGTCAAAATCTTTTTCGCTGCCATCGTTTGCCTGCTGGATTGAATAAAATTTGCGGTTTAGAGAAGTTACATCCTCCATCGCCTGGTTTTGAAGTTTGTATACAATTACATTCTTCAGGAGGGTTGTCATCTCCATCTCGATTTTATCCGTATTGCCAACAGCCTGACCATACTCATCAAGAGAAACCTTAACGGCCTTCTGAGTCAGAATATCAACAACATCGCCCGGCTTTGCCTGACCACCTACAGACTGTGCTGCGGAGTCCAGAGATAGGGTGATCAGCTTATCGCCATCCTTAAGGAGCGTATCAACTGCGCCGTCGACTTCAGACCAGTCATCAGCAAACATGTCGCTGTACAGGTTGGAGTCGTGGCGGATATCCTTTGCAGCATACTTGCCAACGATGTCACTCTTCTTGGTAATTACAGCAGCATCCACGCCGTAACGACCAATCTTCTTGGTGGACAGCATCTCTTCCGAGATTTGTGTACCAGCATTCACGTCGTCAATAAACTGAACGACATCTTCTGTGGCTTGCTGAGAACCATACATTTTCGGGAGCAGCACGAATGTGAGAACTGCAGCAAGCGCCAGCAAGATAATGCTGATAAAAAGTTTACTTCTGAGAAATTTGAGCATATTTTTCACTCTCCATTATAAAATTTTGGGCACAAAAAAACCAACTGCCACGAACATGGTAGTTGGTTTGCCTTTGCTTTAAGCCCGAATTTTGTGAGAGCGCCCATACTCCCACTTCTTCACACTACAATTATAGCACATTATTTTTGTATTGTAATTACCGACTTGTTCTATTTTGTTCTACCTGTGTTCTACCTTAATTCCGCTCTTCAGAAGTTTTAAAGCAGAAAAGCCGCCGGCAAATGCCGACGGCTCAACTCGATAAGGCACAGACGCTCCGTTCCGGCAAAGCTGTTTCTGATAATGGATTCGGAATGTTTCGTACACTCCCCAGTACAAGCTTGCTGAACAGGGAAAAATATCATCATACCACAAATTTACTACTTTTGAACAAGCCTTGATACAATCAAAAACCATGCCTATAGCTATGAGGCATGGTTTTTGATTCTTTTTCATGTGCAGAGTTTGGGAATATGCACCAATAAAATTTGTCTGTTTTTGTTTGACTTTTGAATTGCTATTTTTCAGAAAAGAGTATATGATAACACCATAGAAGTCCAATTAACCAGAAAGGTGATTATATTGAGAAAAAAAGCATTATCAAATTCAGAAGAAATCCTTCTGTACATTTTTTGGGATGTTGGCACACCACTATCCGCTCTAGACGTTTTTGAGATCTCGCAAAAAACTGAGGATGCAGCCAGTTGGAGTATCAACTACATCCATAAAATGCTGACGTCTTTGCTGGACAAAGAGCTGCTTGAAATCTGCGGCTTCGTCAGATCAGGAAAAAAATACGTTCGTAGATTTCGGCCCTGCCTTACCAAAGAGGAATATATTGCCGACAAGCTTGATCAGCAGGGCATCAACACCTCATCGCTTGCCAAAATTGCAATGGCGCTTGTAAAAAAGCAGGAGGCAAAAGGAGGGGATGAGAAATATGACCAGTTCATCGCTGAACTGGAGCAAATGATAGATGATTTTGAGCAATCAGGAGATAAGAATAACGAACCATGCAAATAACACTTTTCTCATTCTTTTCTTCGGTTTTGTGGAGCAGTGTTTTGATTGTCGGGATCTATGTCCTTCGCAAAGCACGCCATTTCAGAACCAGTTTCGGGCTTGGTGCATTGGTGCTGCTGTATCTGTTCAGCATCATGCGCCTCCTCTTTCCCTTGGAGCTGCCCCATGTGATCGAATTAGGCATTGATGAGGTGTATCCCGAGATTTACCGTTTCCTGACGACCGATCACTCGTATGGGGAGTTCCTGAACTTCTCCTACCTTGACGCCCTTGTGTGTATCTGGGTAGTAGGGGTAATTATACTTACGACCCACTACATCGTCTCTTATCATAAGACGATGCGCAATATCACAAAATACGCTTCCCCATGCGGTCAGCACGAATACACATCACTGAATGCGGTGAAAAGAGATATCGGTAAGTCGATGAAAGTATCGCTTTGTACGGTTCCCAATATCAGCGTATCCTTCGGAATCGGTATTTTCCGAAAGACGATATTACTGCCGCAAAACGACTTTACGGATAGAGAGATATATTATATTCTGCTGCATGAGTATACGCATTTTCTGAACCACGATATTCCTGTTAAAATGATGACTTCCGTGTTCTGCTGCATCTTTTGGTGGAATCCTGTAGCCTATCTGCTGAAATCTGATCTGGAGCAGACACTGGAAATGAAATGCGATGCTTCGGTAGCGCGTTATCTGGATACGCAAGGGAAAGCGGATTATCTGCGGACAATTGTAGATGCCATAAAACCGAGTTCTATGAAGCGGCCTACTCCATACACTTCCACGGCCCTGTTTCAAATCGGTCGGATGTTGGATGTCAAGGAACGGTTCGATGTGGTTATGAATTATGGGGCTGGGCATGATAGGACACTTTCGCAAATGGCGCTGTTCCTGGTCGGTGCGTGCGTATTTGTGTTATCTTATGCAATCCTTCCTCAGCCGAAATTCGATGCGCCAAGCAACGAAAAAAATGGGAGGATCGAGTTCGGCAGCGATACAGCCTATATACAGCAAGATGAAGCGCAAGAATATTGGTTGTACATTCAGGACGAAGCACCAATCAAATTGACAAAAGACGAAGCTGAGTTTTATCAACAAACAGGCATTACAATTACAAAGGAGTAATGAATATGAAAAAAAGAATTCTCTGTAGCTTGACCGCGGCTATGATTATGGCCACCTCTATTCCTGCCGCATTTGCGGCAAATGTACCGCCAGCCCCCACATCTTGCGGTGAAAGAGAGATCGTGCCGTATGCCGATGTGATTATCTATAGATACCGTATTGAAAATGGCAGAAAGCAGTACCGCCGTTGGAACGAGACCAGAGGATATTGGGTTGATCCTTATTGGCTCGATGTTCCAGGCAGTAAATAAAACCGTGGTTAGACGGAAAGGACTGATGCCTATGATTGCATTAAAAAATCCACACAAATCGAAAGGCTGGCAACCTTGCCACTAAAATGGCAACTCGAATTTATGTGGACGAAGATATATTAGCATACTTATTTGACCGATTCAATAGTAAAATCAATCTTTATATACCTTATTTGTATAATGCTTTGTTTTACGTCTGGAAGTGCAAACATGAAAGTTAAGAAACGTATAATTAGTGTTATTCTCACTATTAGTATGCTCATTATCTCGGTAGTTCCTGCATTGGCCGCAGATATTTCAGTATCCCCAATTTCTTTCGATGATAATGATCAATCTTCCATAACTGTTATTATGCCTGATGGAGACAAAGAAACGTATGATGTTTTCTTTACTGATAATTCAGTTATAACTATTCACGACAAAGGGAATAGTACAACACGACTTGAAACTTTTTTTGATAGTGGAAAAAGTGTAGAAACTGTTTATCAAAACAAAGTTGAAATTTTACGCAAGACTTATCCAAGTCTCTTAGTGAAGCAAAGCATTAAAGAGAATAATGATTATAATGTCGAACCTTCTAATTTTGTTTTTCCTGAGAAATATCAGAGCATCGGAAGTGTTTCTTTTAAGACAAACAGCACAGGAGTAGCATATAAAATTAGTATTGAGTGCAAACAAGATTCTGAAGATTACTGTGAAAAATATGATCTAAACGGTTCAGTAACTAAAAGTGTTCAATTCTTAGTAAACGGATTGCTGACGATGTTTTCCCCATTTTCCTCGGTAGCAACAGGCATAGCTAGCAATGTTGCAAATAACCTTATTTCTGCGGGGGTAGTAGAGGTTAGAAAAATTGGAGTAAATCAAATCATTGCAGCTGTGACAGCAGACTATGTAGAAGGTTTTGTAACTAATTATAGCATTAGATACAAAAATCAATACGGGGCGTCGAACACTGGCATTGGAAAAGCAATTTACATTAAGACAAACGACGAACGCTTTAATACTGTCGAATATGACGAAATGTATCCGCAGTTTCTCAAAAAACGGGATGACAAAATTGCAAGAATGATTTATTATGCGTATGATGCGTACGGCTATCCCGGTGTAAGTTCTTGGAGTGCAACCAGAACCGTTCCATATTGTACATCCTAAAAAATATTCGGGACAACCTTTGCATAGGTTGTCCCGATTTAAAATGGTGATAATGATGAAGAGAACATTATTTATGTCAAGCGTATATTTAATCTTGTCAGGCTTGATAATTTTTTTTGCTGACTATTTGACAACACCTTTTATGCAGAAGCTGTATGGTTCAGGAATATCATTGGAAATAGTAGTAAGAATTAGATACAGTATTTCGGTAATTCTTTCTGTTATAGTCTTTTTTCTTTTTCTTAGATTCTGGAAAAAAAGAGAGCAAAATTTGTTGCAAGTAAAAATAATATCAAAATGCATATTTGGTTATGTAATTTTATCGCTTCTATTAAAAACGTTTTTTCGGTCTTCAGTAATTATAACTTGGGCGGTTACTATTATATCGATTCCAGTTAATATTTTTACCTGCTATTACGATTTTGTGTTAGCTTTTTCGACTCATCCAATTGCATATATAGTTGGTTTTCTGCTATCATTGCTCCTGCCTTTTTTGATGTATTATCTTATCACAAAAGAAACAAAAGAATTCGACTCCAAACCATAAAATGCGTCAATCTTTCTAAAACTTATAAGAGCCTTATAAAAGACATGATTTCCCAACTGTGCTCGCCTCATGGATGCCAATATATATTCTGTACGCCGTTATATCCAGCAAGTCACATTTAAAAAATTCCACTCGGACTCGTGAAGTTCAAGTGGAATTTTGGGGATGTTTCGAAACAGTCTACTTTTCGTTTAAGTAATTCATACAATATACCAAATTGTCTGCTCCAAAATGGTCAGGCCATCACGCCAGCTCCGGCTGAGGCTGTTTCAAGCCAAGCTGGGGCTGGTCATCTTTTTTGCTTAACAGGAAGTTCAGTTCGTTCAGGCGTTCGACTTTGATCTGATATTCATCCTCCTGCGGCCACGGCTTTTCTGCCTCTACCTTTGCATTAGCGAGCTGGTCTTGCAGACGCGCGATATACTCAACTTACTTTGTCCAGATTAACCTTCGTTACATTCAGGCGAATCATCCTCGGGCAACTGGATCACTGCTCCCCGCCCCTTATGCTTCTCCCGAATCCAGCCCTGCACGGCTTTCAGCAGGGTTTCCATCTCAGCAGGATCGAGACTTACGAGATTCACCAGCAGCAGATATTCGGCCAGGTTGGAAACGATGATCTCCAGCGGTTTCTTGCCGTCAATGTATTCTTTCTGCACACGCTCTACATCAATGGTAATGGTTTCCGGATGCCAGCCTTTATCCCAATCATAGGGAAAAAAAGGTGTCTGAAAGCAGAAGATTGAGAGAATATTTTTGCCTTAGTTTCTGAACTACCAACGTTTTTTGTGCTGGCGTCGCTCGTCTTCCAAAACCAAGGCTTGCAAGTTTTTTAGGTATTGGTAGACAAATAAGAGGCAAGGAGGGCTTTCATCTCGGATACAAGTAACCGAGAATTCCCGCCTGTTTCTTAAGCAAAAAGCCGCCGGCAAATGCCGACGGCTCAACTCGATAATCGTTAGCCGAGAATATTAACGATACCTCTATTTTCGACTTATTCGAAGAGGGAGGCACCTTTTGATTGGGGAAAATAGGAAGATACGAAAATCAGAAATAGAGGTCGTGCATACGTTCCATCAGATCATCTGTGATCTTAATGCCGTCTTCCGTCTGATAAATTACGCTGCCGGTTCCGCAATAAGGGCAGCCGACCGTGCGGGCGTCCACTAAGGGTTCCTCTGTTGCACAGTCTTCTTCACGCAGTTTGCTACTATCGAACACATCGATGCAGTAGAAGCAACCGCAGCGGATACCCGGCTTATGCAGCAGATGGCCGTTGCCGAAGCTGCGCGTATGGAGCTTTTCGAGGATAGGCTTTGCCTTCTCATCGTCTTCTGGGATCTCCACAGGAAGCTGGACAGAGAAGTCCCCATTCTGGTCAATAGTATAAATAGGTTTCGGCCCAAACTGTTGAACATCAGACATGAGAATAGGAGATACCAGCATGATGTCGGCTACCCAATCGCAATCGAAGAAATTGTTGTTCTGATAGTCGGCAATCAGGAACAAGAATGCCTTAGGCATATAGAGTTCTTTAAATCGTGCATCCATAATAATGCTGCGGACGATTTCTTCGTACATTTTCTTAGTGTTCTCGGGAGCATGAACTCGAATTTCGACGTTAGTATTCATGAAATAACCTCCAAATAAAAGAAAAACTTGACGCAACTATGCCGTATATAACAGCATTTTCGTCAAGTAAATTACCTTATTGAGTTATCTATATTATAACACGATACGCCCAAAAGTCAATATATGAGCACAAAAAAAGGCAGTCGTTACCGACTGCCTTTTCCCTTGCGCGGATGCTTGCGAATATCCTCTTTGAGGAATATCACATTTCTCATCAGATTGGGTCTTGTCTCCAAGAAGCCATGCGGAGTTATCCCCTGCATGAGCTCGATGACTTTTGTAAATGGCTTAGCCATAAACATGCCATCTCGCAGATTCCAAACGGATACCAGCCGTACGAACTGGTAACCTGCTTGGAAGATGAATACCATTCCCGATTTGTCATCGATAACGGCAATCGTGCGATATCCTGTCTCATTTTCTACAATCCTGTCATCATCGTCCATGGAGACGTGATAATTAGAAATGTAAGGAATAATTAGAGGATTCTGCAGTAACTCTACGCACCGTTCGAGCGTCTCATACCTGTTGAATGCGCCGCGAATACGCATTCGCTTAAAGGCATGCTCAGAACTTACGAACAGATAATGCTGCTCCGCCAGGGTGATGTCGGTAACCGAAAAGTTTTCCGGATCCAACGCTTCTGTCTTTAGTAGACTCGAGCGGAACTGCTTGAACGAGAGATCTCGTTCACGTCGGCACAGGAAACGTGCCATATCGGACTGTGTGTTGTAACCATGAACAAACATTTTACATGCTCCTTCCCGACCGCTTACGCGGCAAATGGTTTTTGTGGTTGTTGTGTTGGACTTATACTCGCTCGAATACTCCATCAGGAGCGCCAAGCGAACATTGCCCATTTACTGATTTCGTAAAAACGATGTCGTTCTTGCGAATTTGAATGGTATTGCCACGTCTATTACGCGACATTTTAAGGACGTATCCATCCTTTGTTCTGCGAAAAAACAGAACTTTTCGCGTCTCTTCGTCATAAACGATAAAGTCGCTGTTTTTGGGAATGTTAAATTGCTTCAGCATTGCCGTAAGGGATGTTTTCATGTGGTTTCTCCTTTCCAAACAAAAAAAGGACATTTCATGTTTTAAACACAAAATGTCCTTAATAAACAATATTAAACTTAGACACGCAAAATATACATGTCAGTGGAAACAAATCTTCAAACGCGAAGACAAAAGAGAGACTTTTTATGAAAATAGAATAACATAAAATGACGCTCTTTGCAAGGGCTGCTATTGTAAATCCTCACAGAAATGGTTTTTGTCGGAGTCCTCCCCTACCATAGCGGTCTGGACGGCCGGATAGTTATGCCGGCAAATGGTCGTCCACAACGATCTATGAGCCATCCCATGAGTTTCTGTATTCACATACAGATAGCCGCAATCTTTGTCTGCATGAGTTACATGGACAATAGAGATGTCCGTGACTGCATCCTCTGGAGTAATCTGGAGAGGAGCAATATCAAACTCTCTATACACCTGAGAAAGAGCCTTTGAGTCAAGATCGACAAGCCGATCTCGAAATGCCTTGAGCTGTGCAATACCTTCTTCTCCAACAGCTGTAAACGAAAATCGAAGATTATAGTCTTTCATGTCAAAAAGCTCCTTTCTCACGCACGTATTTGTAAAATTACAATTACTGTTCTCTTGTTTTTTGCGGGATCTTAGCAATAAGGCTAATACATATATTGACGAGGCAGATAACGATTGCGCCAACCAGAAGTGTCGTTAGCGAGTGTGCACACATATTGAACGACTGTATCCACGGAACAAATCTTGAGAAATACTCCGGTGCATAAAGGATCACAGCTACTACTGCTCCAATCGGGATCGGTATCCAGAAGCCATTGCGTGGCTCTTTCGACTCGGTATATGCTTGTTTACCGCGAAATACACGAACGTTTAAATTCTGAGGTGCATCTCTATCTACAATCGGTCGCATTTCTACGAAATCCTTACAAATTTCCGGAATTTTCTCCAACGGGACTACGCATTTGTACTGAAAATAATAACACGTCGTAGTAGTGTACCTTACAGACGGCAGCGACGAGAGAGCTACGCCAATCAAGCATACAACTAACAACAGAGAACCATATGCCACGAATTTGATCCCTGTGTCGGTATATAGGCAGTCACTCTTAAAGATAAGCGTGATTGCTATAAAGAGTAAAAAGAGCACGCTCCATATGGCTGACAACGAAACAATCAAATCCATGCAACCACCAAGTATTTTTCCTACTCTCTCCCATGGAGATTGCGCATCCCATGATTTCGAAACCTCACTCGTTGTGCTGCTCTCCATAACCATCGCACCAAGTTCCTGTAACTTGGTTATTTCTTCTTGCAGTTGTTTCTTGTGTTCTTCTCTTATGTACAAACTGACACCTCAATTCTCTTTTGCCTTTGCGGGAAACGCAAGCTGCATAGAATTTGCAACCAACATATCTGCAATAGCCTGCGAAAGCTGATCCGTGATTTTAGAATTGCTCCGTCCTTCTGCTTCATGTGCGTATTGGAGTAAATCACTGTCATCCCAATTCAGTTTGAAGCTGCCGGCGGCGTTCTCTTTTACCGCATTCAGGAACTGGCGGACCATGTTAACTCTTTCGTCCTCTGAAAGCGGAAGAACCTCATGTTGGATGGGAAATCTCCGAATTAACGCATTGTCTATTGCGTCGATTTTGTTCGTCGCCGCAACCACAATGGTATGAGGCGATAGAGTGTCCATGTTCTGCATGATAGACAGAGTGACTCGCTTCATCTCCGAGGCGGCAGAACTTCCGTCGTTCTCGTGATTTCTGTTAACCGCAACGGCATCCAGCTCATCGAGAAAAAGTAGTGCCTTCGGATCCCTGGCAACAACAGAAAATATCTTACCTATATTTTCGGACGTCTTTCCGAGATAGCTGCTGACAATGCTCGAAAGCGAGACGACATATATGGATCGATCCAAGGATTTCGCCAAATGGCGAGCAAAGGTAGTCTTTCCTGTTCCTGAAGGACCGGAAAGTAGAACAGCTGTACGATATCGGATACATGCAGAAACCAACTTTTCACTGGCTGCCTGCATAGTAAAAATCCGCTGCTCTACCTCTTTCTCTCTTTCGGACAGGTAAAACATATTCTCTGGGATATTGAGAGAGTCGTCGTTGACGAACATCTGCCGGTCTGATGGCGATAATTCCATGAGCTGCGGTTGATGTGCGATACGTTCCTTAATCGTTTTGCAGAAAGATGTATTCTTCGCACTTCCACGACTGATTTCGTCTGTGCAAATTACAAGTGCTGTTTGGCGTGCTCGATCCCAATCCGAGCGGGAAATACAGGAAAGCAGCGTGCGAATATTATCATTAAGCAATTTGGTGATATTTCCTTTCTGAATTGAGATTGACCCTCGAATATGGCTTAGACAAGGCTCCAACCATAAATCACTTTCTAAATTAACGAATTAGTGAATGACCAACTTGGATATTCAAGTTAGAGCTCCGTGCACGGAGCCTTTCTGAAACCGGCGATTCCCTTTTTGATGTCGAAAAAACCGTCAACAGCGAAAATACAAACAATGATGCTGAGCAGAAAGCCCATATCGTAAGGGATGGTGTTTATATGTTCCCTTGTCAATCTCATCATATATGACGCCTGAACAATAAGCGAAAGTGAAATCTGCGCCAATCCAAAAATAATACGGGTGACGCAAAACGCTGCATGAATAAACTTGGTATTTGGCATTAAGGCCTCCTGTTATGCGTGAATTTGACGAAAAAACGCGCCAATGTAAGAAATGGTGTGTCCAACATGAGAGCAAACTGCTTCTGAACTTATGTGTAGTGATATGAAAGCAGCTATGACCACGCTTGACGCCCACATGATTCCTGACAATATCTTATCTCCTTTTTTCCCTGATCGAATGGAGATTAAGGGTAAATGGAATTTGAAAGGGATCGGCCATAAAAACTGTACGCCTACAGGATTCATAGCATCTAATATCGTATGTATAAGACAGCCCGCAGCTATTGCGGGGCTAATGAAATACATGCCTATTACCATAACTGCGGAATGAGTTAATCCTCTATGTTGCTTTTTAAAGAGTTTTGGTATTATCGGCACTCTCTGACCTACTATACTCGTTGATTTATCTATATCTGGTAAGACAGACCCCATAATCAATCCGGTTAATGTTGCTATATCCGCGCATTGCGGAACTCCCATAAAATGTCCAGCTAATGCGACCAGGATTCCAGAGGCCAAATGGGTTGAACCTTTCACAAAAATACCCCAAAACTCGCTTACGCGAGTTTGTCGAACGAAAAGAGAGTTGTCGGCATATGCAGCGATAATTCTTCCGCGCCTGGAACGATGGATAGTGTCGTTACACATCTGATACGTACATCCCAAACGAGAGTTAACACGGTTATTTCGGACCATTCCTTCTTGCCCGCGATACGGCAGTAAATACTGATTGCATCTCTTGGACAAAAAGAGCACGGTCCCCACCGTACGTCCATTGCGGAAGCACTTAGAGTATCCTTCTGTAAATGCGCACTTAATCGGTCGCAAACCAACTGTATAATCGCGCTACGATGATGAACATCCGCCGGAAGCAATCCCCTCTGCAGTTCAGGAATAACTTCTCGCAAAACCACAAGCTCTCCCCCTAACAATATTTTCTTTTGTGCGCTTATTATATCACTAATTGATTATTTGTGCAAGTCTTTTGCAGCATATCGCAGAATTAGGAATTTATGATCTTGGACGAAAAAAAGAAAAACGCTTAGAAATAGCTGCTTTATCGGCAACTGCATTCGAGCATTTTTCTTATCCCCGCAAATACAGAGGCCATGTATTTCGTTCTTTGGCAATAACCAATGCATGCCCAACTTCCTGCTTTTCGCAAAAGTAGCTCTGGCCGATGTTTCGCACGAGATCCCCGCTTACGCGGGGGAAACTCAAGTTTCATCCACTCATCAAAGCTAATATCGGGTCCACCCCCGCTTACGCGGGGTAAACACTCCCCAGTTTGCAGCTTCATCATACAGCCGAGGTCCACCCCCGCTTATGCGGGGTAAACACTTGTGATAATTACAGAAATAGGGTGGATACTCCCGCTCAACCAATAATTCGCTTAGCTCCGACATAAACCGAAGAATAATATCCGTCATTCAGAGAGCTGATTTTAATGCCACTCGCGCGGCTCGCTGCATGGATGAATACACCATCGCAAATATACATACCAACATGCGAAATCTCGCTGGCGGAGCCGTTCTGCGGATGGAAGAAAATCATATCTCCTGCCTGTAGATGATTGATATCCACATATGTGCCGCTGTCATGGTACTGATCTTCAGCTACACGCATGATATTGTAGCCGAACTTGCCATATACATAGTACATCAAGCCTGAGCAGTCGAAGCCTTGTTCCGGTGTGGAGCCGCCCCATACATAAGGGCCGCCATTAAACTGAAGCGTATATTCTACGATTTTGGAACCGAGTGGATTTCGCTGCTGTTCGCCGCTGTCTACGATGTACTTCTTGTACACTTCTACTGCGTCATTAGAACCATTGTAACTCTGTCCGGAAATGCTGGATATCATGGAGAAGCCTTGACGAATCAATTCCGTATATTGATCTGTATAAGACTTGTTCTGCGCCTCAGTCTTTTCGATTTCAGCAGAGCGTTCTTGAATCTGAACACCCAGCTGCTTCTGGAGTTCTTCCAGTTTGTTATTTGCTTCTGTGCGTTCATCCTTGAGAGACTTTACCTCTGTCTCCTTCTGGTTCAACTCATCAATAGCCTTCTCGATTTCATCCATAGTATTCTGGTCATAATCCATAACCTCGCTGATGAAATCAATGCGGCCCAACAGGTCAGTCAAGCTAGTCGACTGGAAGATAATTGACCAATAATTCGATGTGCCATACTCCTCGAAATTACGCACGCGATTGCAATATGCATCGTATTTATCATCCAGTTCCTGATTGGAGATTTCGATGTCATTCTCCAGAACTGCAATCTGCTGATCCAGCTTGGCAATTTCCTCTTTCAAATCCTTCACCTGAGCAGTAACATCGTCATATTGCGTTTGTAGCTTGCTCTTTTCTTTTTGGATATTGTCTATCGTTGTCTTATTGGCATCGATCTTTTGCTGCAACTCCTGTCGCTGCTGGAAGTTGTTCTCGTAGTCACTTGCCGGCGTAGCTGATGCAGGAACTACGAATGTAGTTGCAACCATCAAAGACGCCACCGCACCAGCGGTGAATTTTTTTACCCATTTCTTTTCACTTGCGAATATCATTGGGGACAGTCCTTTCTTCATGTTATTTTATGACCCCCGCACTGGCGGGGAAAACGTTAATGAGGGAGTACGCCAAGCAATGCGCGAGGGTTGACCCCCGCACTAGCGGGGAAAATAAAAAGGCAGATAAATGTTGCAATCTTGATCAAGGTTGACCCCCGCACCGGCGGGGAAAACCTGGTATATTCCACAAGCTGTTACTACAGAGGAGGTGGACCCCCGCACTGGCGGGGAAAACCAGATGTACTCTGATAAAGGTCTTGAACTTTAAGGTTGATCCCCGCACTGGCGGGGAAAACGGCAACAGATCACCATCATGCAGGTGCAGCGGAGGTTGATCCCCGCACTGGCGGGGAAAACGATGGTCATAGATGCGCCCAGCGGGGTTCCACAGGTTGACCCCCGCACTGGCGGGGAAAACCAGATGTACTCTGATAAAGGTCTTGAACTTTAAGGTTGATCCCCGCACTGGCGGGGGAAACGTATGCATACGCCTATTCAACATCGATCGTACGGGTTGACCCCCGCACTGGCGGGGAAACACTTCAGAAAGTGCAGAAAAATCATGTAATTTCTTATTCATACGCGGAGATGCTTGCGGATAGTGATTACACTTCCGATGATGCCAACGCCCAAGCCAAGCATCAACATCAACCCTGCCAGAGGAAGAGCAATATCCTTGTAAGGCATAAACGCAACGATAGAAAGCGCACCTGATTTCGTCATCATGTTGGAAACCGCCGTATAAACGCCAGAAGAAAACAAGTATGCTATGACAGCACCGATGATACCCACTACGCATCCTTCTACGATAAATGGAAATCGGATAAAACCGTCGTAAGCGCCCATCATCTTCATAACAGAGATTTCGTCCTTACGCGCCAGCATTGTCAGGTTGATGGTATTGGTCATAATAACGATAGCAATGGCCAGAAGCATAATGGCCAATACAATGCCAACAACCGTTACAACTCTCTGTACTGCCGAAAATCCGTCCGAAACCTTTTCGTCTAAGCGGATATCGTCAATTCCATCAATAGCTTTGACCTGCTTAGCAATTTCGCTAATACCACCGTGATCATCTACCTCAACCGAATAACGATCTCTAAACACCGACGGGCTGAGTCGAGAAGTAGTTGCATCATCTTCTCCGTACTCTGCCATGTAAGTATTCATCGCTTCTTCTCTAGTAATAAACGTGGCAGATACTACATGATCAATCTGCTCAATAGACGACTGCAATGCCATTGCTTCATCTTCCGAGAAAGTCTCATCGACAAATGCAAGCATTGTGTTATCTACCTGAAACTCCTCTACATTTGCTTGCAGGTTATAACCCAACATGAAGACTACAGCGATCAGCAGCAAACATGCCGCCGTAGTAATCATCGACGTAATCGACATGGCTTTATGTTTACCAATGGAGGACGCCCCAGTTTTAAAACCGTATCCAATCTGTGAATTCTCAAATAAACGCATTAACGGTGCCTGCCTTTCTTCTGCGGTGCTTGCGGAGGCATCTGCATAGAGCCTTTGTATTTACCGAAGGAGTCATCTACCAATTTCCCCTTTTTGATCGTGATAACTCTTTGTGGGAACATATCAACCAGCTCTTTGGCGTGCGTAATAATAAGGGCCGTTGTACCCATTTCGTTAATGCGCAGGAACAGCCTCATTATATCGATGGCCAGCGTGGGGTCTAGGTTGCCCGTAGGCTCATCCGCAATTATCAGCGAAGGCTTGTTGACGATGGCACGGGCAATAGCAGCTCGCTGCTGTTCACCACCGCTCAATTCGGTGGGCAGGCGTCCGCCCATACCTTTCATCGAAACCAGTTCCAGAACCTCTTCAATACGGGGCTTGATAGAAGAAACCGGTGCATTTATACAGCGCATAGCAAATTCCAGATTTTCATCTATCGTCATGCTGGGAATCAAACGGAAATCTTGGAATACCATGCCCATACTGCGTCGAGCGTCTGCGAGCGCTTTTGACTTCAGATTACCCATATCATATCCGTTAACATAAACTGATCCCTCCGCAGCCTTGAGCTCGCCTGTTATCAGTTTGGAGAATGTAGATTTGCCGCTTCCTGATTTGCCAGTAACGAAACACAATTCACCATCATTTATCTTAAATGAAAAATGCGTAAGTGCTTCTACTCCGTTGTCATACGATACGCTTACATTACGCAATTCAACCAAATAAATACACCGTCTTTCTTTTCGCAGTTTTATTATTCATTCCATTTCGGTATTATATCACTAATTGATTTGTTATTCAACCCAAATATGGCAGTTCATGTGCATTGTTCAGAGTTAATTATAACATTTCAGCCATTAAAACCGCATAAATGCACAAAAACAAGGGTGAATATATCATTCACCCTTGTTTGCCTTCATTTCGATTAGAGCTTGAATACCGCAGGCCGCACTTTGAAGAAAAGTTACTAAGAATACCATGATGACACTCCACACAATCTCCATCTTTAAAACAGAATTGAGGATTGGGTACGGTGTATGGAATAAAGCCGTTCCTACGCCGTATATGCCATCTGTTGTCTGTACCCCATAGGCTGCAACAACCAGGAAATAGAAAATGTCGGATACAGCCCATTCGGACGCCCTGACATGTAAATACTTCGTCCAGATCCAGAAGATAATAAATGCCGTTCCGAAGAAAAGGATATACGCAATCACACCGCTAGGATAAAACCAAGGCAGGAGCGTTGGCAGAACATGAAACTGTATTGCGTACAGCATCAGATCTCCTACTATTGCTTTTATCAGCATCGCCCATGATTGAATTTGAATCTGCATCGCTATCCCCTTTACTACGGTTAATTACTACGGGCAATAAGGGCGCAAAGGAAAAGCGCTGCATCTTTATTGACGGTTATAGGCATCTGAAGATAGTACCCGTCATCACCGCTCTCATGAGCATTGGCCCAATCAATGAAGATATTAGTTGCTCCGGTCCTTTCGAAGGTTGTATAAATCTGAGGCTTATCTGTTTCCAAATCGTACACGTTTGTATTAAAAATGCCTTTTTCAGCACATGTAAGCGGCTGGTCGTCGTAATATGTAAAAATTCGTTTCGTGGTCTTGATGACTGCTCCGCATGGCACATTTTTGATGTGTTCACGGAACTTACGCGCTTCAACATCTCCACCTTGTAGGACGCCCATCAGTGCTAGCTGAATTGTTTCGTCTGTATCCAGCTGTGCGAAAACAGAATCAAAAAACCGATACGCATTTCTCCTCGACAGTATATCTCCCTCAGGCAGCTGCTTCGTCTTAGTTAAGAAATCAACCAAATCAGAAATATTGCGCATCGGGCCAGGATTATACGTCTCCAGATCTGTGTCGTCGTGCTTGGCAAACAGGCGCGAATTAGGCCAGCTCTCGACAAACTCATGCTCGGTACGCTCGGCCACATAGCCCAGTTCCTCCAGTTCAGCCTTCACTGCATCAACCTGCCCCGGGACGACACCTTGCATCAAACCCAAGAAGTCTTTTCGTGGCCAGACACGCCTGCTTTGCAGCGCCCGCATAACCTTCTTCCCTTCGGCAGACAATTCCGGGTCGATGTCAAATAATTCTTTCCATGCCATATCATACTTTGCCATACTTCACCCGCTTCGACATTTTCGACATGTAATTGTCGCTTTATGACGAAGCACACCCTCCTTTTCATAGCACTTCCAACACAAGAGAAAAACTAAAAATTATTTTTATGTTATTAGTCTAATCCCAAAATCACATAATTGCAATACTTTTTCAGCACTTAAATTATACTATTATACGCGCTATTATTCAACCTGTATTGGTTTTATATTCTTATGGAGGGAAATCATGCCTTTTGTGCATTTTGCACAACACCAGAACAAGGTCACAAGAATGACGGCCTTTAATAAACACAGAACAGGTCCTCTCGGACCTGTTCTGTGTTATTGCGAAGCGGACGAGAGGAAATTCAACAGATCTCCTACGTTTGCGATATGCCGCATATCTACGCCTGCTCGCTGATATTCTTTTGTTGCCGAGTCGCCTTTTCCCCATTTCTGTGGGGGATCCGGATTTAACCACCATACTTTTCGCGCTCGAGTACAGAAGTATCGAACATCTTCTTCTCGGCTTGCATTCCGGTTATTTCGTGCATCACCCAGAATAATCAGAGTGGTTTCTTTTCCAATCAGAGAGCTGTACTCCTCTTTTAGCTGGTGCAGCGTCCGTCCATAATCCGAATAGATGCCTCGTGAAGGTACTTTATCATTTACGGCATTTACAGCAGCAGAGGTGCTCTGAGAGCGAAAATACTGGTCCACCAGGACTAGATGATTGACGAAGGCAAACTTGTGACATCCGCCCGGGAAGGCCTCATCCATCAATGCCATGAAATACAAAGCCACACTTGCGGCCTGCCGGCAGGAACCCGAAATATCGACGAGACATACGATCTTTGCATGGCTCTTAATCGGCTTCTTGTATTTAATCATCATGGGCTCTCCGCCTGTCTTAGTCGCCTGCGTCATGGTCGCTCTCATATCAATCCGTCGCTTGGTTGGAGTAGCTGCAGTCCGGCGTAAGGTCTGTCGAAACGCTCGGGCATTCGTGCGGATGTATGTTGCAACCTGCTGCATCTGTTCGGGTGACAGTTGGGCGATGGGTTCAGAAAGCAATTCCGCTTGCTCCGCAGTTGTTTGTACTGCTTTTGCGTTGATCGCCGTAAAGATATCTCTATGATGCTGGGATTGCTGCTTGATGACAAGTTCGTTATGCATTTGGATCTGTTCGATCTTTTGCAGTTGTTCATCAGCCTTTGCTCGGGCTGCTTCCAATCTCGTTTGTGACAGTTTATTCATTTCTTGGCGCCACTTAATTTCATTTTCCAAATCAATTATATGGCTGCGAGCATACCGTTTCTGATTCTCGCATGCTTCAAGCGCCAGCTGCTTTTCTTTTAGTTCTTTATACCCATCTTTACCGATGATATTATCACACAAATTAGCCAACATAGAAAAACTCTTCACAACTGGAGCAACGTCTCGAGCATATTGTAGATCTTGCTGTGTTGCTTCATTGAGTAGCTGAAGAATGATTTTTCTTAGGCTGTAGCTTGCCATAGGAACTGCTATGATCGAGTCCAGTGCACTATCATCTGCGTTAGTTGCCGAAGGGTCACGACGCTGTATCGACTCCTTTGCTGTAACGAACGAAGTCCTTGCCTTATCGAGCATCCTGTTTAGCTGTCGTTCTATGCGTGGATTTTGTTTAGCCAATTCTTTGGGCGAGAACGATTTTATTTCTTCTTTCAGCTGCTCAGCCTTTTGCCGCAGGTCTCCGTGGGTAGAGTCAAATTGTTTCTCTTCCTCTGCAATCTGCCCTTTCAGACTTTGAATGTGCTTTTCGGTAGCTGAGATATTATCCGACAAACTCACTACACTGGCTTGGAAGGAACTTAGCTTTCTGTGAGCATCTTGGAGTCCCGCCTTTCCGGGGGCAGTCGCGAGTAAATCCACATATGAACCAAGAAAGGTCTGACCAAAGGCAGAGCGGAAAATGCTGATTTGTTCTTCGTCCTTACAGATCATCGACTGTAGGCGATAGACAACTTCCTCTACATCCGTAATGTCATGAATGCAGGCAAGACTATCTTCCAGGCGGCCCACATCGATAATAAAGCCATATTGGTCTCGCAGCCCAAGGAGAAAGTCCTTGAGTTGTAGGACAATGTTATTGCTCGGCATTAGAGATCACCAAGCTTCTTGTTGGGAGTAGAGTTCGAAAAAACCATACGAAGAATGGTATTGCGATCTGCATTATCCTTGGAGAGGAAACCAACTGTATAGTTGATATTCTCATTGATGGCGTCCCAGTCTTCGTTATAGGTCGTTTTCAGGAACTTCGCCCATGCGATACCCTCACTAATGCTTGCGGTATGGTTCAGTTCAAGCTGGCCGATCTGGAAGAGATAATTTGCGCAGCGAGTGCAGAATTCTTCATTGTCAGAAACCTTTGCCAGAAGAATTTCGGTGATTTCCGCCGCACTCTTAGAGCTTACATACAGGTATACGCAGCGACGCTTCATCGCCGCAGAAAGGTCTCTGTACTTGTTAGATGTAAGGATTACGATAGGACGATTCTCTGGTGCGCACTTTACGGTCTCACCCATCTCCGGAATGGTAATTGCAAAGTCACCCAGCATTTCGAGAAGCGTATGTTCGATCTCTTCAGATGCCTTATCGATCTCATCAATGAGCAGCACCTTCCGTCCCGGCATAGTAAGCGCCTTTAATACAGGTCGCTCCAGAAGAAAGTTTTTTCCGTAAAATGCAACATTTCCAGCCACATAACGGATACTTTCATCAACACTCATATCTTTCATTGCTTCATTGAGCTTATCACGAATAGCAGATACAACAAGAAGCTGGCGCTGATAATCGTAATCATACAGGATGGTTTCCGGACTGATGCCCTCATAACACTGGATGCGGACGAGCGGGATACCTTCTGCCTGTGCCAGTGCAACGGCCAAAGAACTTTTACCTACGCCGGGATCACCCTCTACGAGCAGCGGAGAACCCGTTTCCATTGCTCCCAGCAATGCATATGCGATTTCTTTATCCGCGAAATAGTCTGCCGTCTTGAGTTTACTAATTAAAGCGTCTGCGGTCATGCTTGTTAATCTCCTTCTGTAGCATTTTTTCTACTCTTTTATATAGCATTTTACAGCCGGTCGCGCAGAACAATGCGTCTGCAAGGTATTCCAGCTGCTTGGGGTTGCATTCAGCCAAGAACCGTGTACCAATATCCTCCTTGAAGAAGGCGTTAACGGTCTGCGGCTCCGCTTCCATAATCATATCTGCAATCTTCTCTACTCGGCGCTGGGTAACGGAAGCGGCCAGTTTCTCGAACTGCTGATAATCCCGCTCGGCAAAAATCTTTTGAATGGTTTTATTACCTACGGCCGGACATAACATAGTCCGAATGAAATCAATATCTCGTGCCGGCAGCGCAAAGATTTTCGAGCGGATCAGCTCATCTTGGCACAGTTCTTCTATGGCATACTTGGGCAGCATCCACATTGCTTCAACCAAGTGCAGCGCCTCTTCCAGTTTCAAAGACTTCCTTTCAAACTCACGCTTAATCACTTCTTTTTGTGTTTCTGTATTGAGATATGCGACGTCTTCCAATGTATACGATGTAACATAGCGACCAAACGGAACATTTATAAACTTGGGGTTTACATAGTATGTTGTATATACAGCATACGTATTACTCATGGTTTTCTCGCAAATTAAGTCTGCTTGAAGCAAGCGCTGTATGTAGTGAGGATAATTCTTTGAAATAACATCTGCTGCCTTCACCCCCCAACAGATATAGGAGATACTTGAATTCGGGTTATCTATGAGAAAAAAAAGAATTTCCGCCTCAACAGGACGGAGGCAAATGCTATCCACCACTTCATTGATTTCCTCAGCTATGGCAATAGCCTGACTAATAAATGCATCCGCCAGTTCGTATGCATTTCCCGGCTGCTTTGTTTTAAGTGTTGGGAAGTCTTTTCTACATGTTATTCCACGAGGAGAGAATCTTGCCTTATAAGAGCCAACAGAAACGCGAACATCATGCAAATCAACCATCACTGTGATTGTCGGGTATGCCTGAATCTTTTTGTTCTTGCTGAGAGCTCGTTCATAAGCCTTCGATAAATATTGGCAGAAATGATGCCACTGTATTACATTAGAAGGGATGGGTTGAACTTCAGGAAGCGTCATCACATTATAATAGTTTTCCTCGAGGTGTTGGTCCAGCAGATTTCCATTTGAAGGCTTAAGAGGAACATCATCCCCCATTGGGAAACAGATATAAAACGAATTATCTCTCTTTTCAATAAAAATATTTTTTGTTGGAAGATCAAAGCTATAAGAGAAGTGCCTTTTTTTGATTTCTTTTCGGAGCACTTTCAGTGTATTGGTGATGAGGTCATCCACGAAAGCATGAACATCGCTTTCATCATGTCTCTGACGACATATTTGGAAAACATATCGTTCAAAGGGAGCACTCTGCCATATTTGCTCAACGATTGCTGGCAGCATATTGTCTATCTCTGTGTCAACATATTTTGTAAGGTCATCCATATTGACAGAGAGCTTTAGTTTCAGATCTACTTCGTAGTAATCCCCTTGGGGATGGATATACGCATTGCAAATGCAATAGCGAATTTTCAGGACTGCAATATTGTTTCCCTTTTTACCAAATTCGGCTGCATCACATACCGCATGGTAACCGGGTTTCTTTTGATTGGCCCCATTCAGCGCCTGTTCAATTTTTTGCTTTAATTGGCTGCTGCAATTAGCATTATAGTAGCTCACAAAGTCAACGGCCGGGATAGCCTTTTCGTAGGGAGTTTTTTCTCCTTTCAGAAGAGGTTGCATATGTTCAGCATCCGGATTTTCGGCTAGCACAAGGATTTGAGATATAACTTCTGGCAATCTTGCTTCGGCTTTCATAAACAAATCGCTCTGCATTTTGCGAATATCCCAAACGATATTCTTGACGTCCGATTTGACATGGTCATTTCGTACTTTCTCGTAGTAAGGGAAAGCAAAAGAATCCGTCGAGATCTTAAGCAGAATTTTTTCAACGTAAAAGTAATCCTGTTTATACTGAAGAATGAATGAAGCAGTTAATACGATGTCTTTGTAATCATATATTCCCCGGATGGATAAATCCTTAATTAAATTAGCCGAAGGGGATGCTGCATCTATCAACTCGATGGCGCGTTTTTTCAGTTTTCCATAAGTCTGATCCTTATGCGAACGTAGTCGTTCAGCTGCTTTTTTACGAACTTGTCTTTTTAATTTCTTCGAAATTTGTTCCATGAGGTATCTTTCCTTTGAGGTAGAAAGCCAATAATATATCCAAAATTATTATATATTTTTTTGAACATTTGTGCAACCTTTACTTTGTATGTTATACAAATGGAGGCAACAACAAACGGCCCTGTGAGGGCCGTTTGTATTGTCAATAAAGTTGCTTACAAGAAAGATTCCATGACGTATTTTCTCGTAAAATAGAACCAATAGTCCGGATAATAGTTCCTTCGTAAATCTCTCCACGGTATTTCAACCGGAAGAATATTGCCATAGAGTTCATACATTTCAGAGAGGCATTCTGCCGGCGCAGATAGCAGCAGGTGCTCGAAATTATTGTATAGCGACATATATGTTTTATCGTCTTGTGCGAGGTATCCCACGCACAAGCGGCTTATGCCCATGGTTTTGGTTCTATCGAACGCAGGAAGGTTGCACGGATACTTCTGAGGAATAACATGTGTTGCGTGCATATACGATGGAACATGCGACTCTACCGCCACATACGAAACACCCACCGACTCGAACAATTCAGACTGTGCTGCCATAGCACTGCCGATATCGTAGACCTGTGTAATCCCCTTTTCTGCTGCAAAAGCAGCAGCTATAGAATATGCCAATGCAGCACCGTTTTCGAAGAAGTTGTCGAACTCGTATTCCTCCATTATCTTTTCCTGAGGGACATCCAGACCTTTTCTGTCTACCTCCATAATCTCATCCTTTACCTGCTTGAAACGGATGATTGCACCAGTGGGTTTGGAGACTTTCGTGTGTGTACGATATGATTTTTTCAATTCAATTTCCATAAAAACATCCTCTCTCTCACTTCTCAGCAAAAAACTGTCATATTGGCGAGCTGAGAACTTAGTGACATGCAGCATATTTTCGAAAAAGAGAAATCCGGCACCCCTGAAAAGGAGTGCCGGAAACCCAGAACAAATTACTTGAGGCCGGTCCAGCTTTCTACGCCAGATGCAGTCTTGTAATCATGTGCATTGGACGCCTCGAGGATATCGTAGTACGCCCAATAAGTGTTGGACAGATCATTGTAAGAGGTCAGCTTGCTGATATTCTTTGCAACGTAATCCTTATCGCAGGAACGGCCCAGAACAGCGTTGGTGATCTTTACAACCTCCGAGCGGGTGATGGCATTGTCCGGACGGAAAGTGCCGTCGGAGTAACCATTAACCCAACCCTTCTCGGCAGCAGAGGTAATTGCTGCATATGCCCAATGATTGGACGGAACATCAGAGAAGGTCTTGTTACCGCCAGACAGTTTGTCGAAACGAGCTGCAATGGAGGCAAACTCAGCACGAGTGATTGCTGCATTCGGACGGAAGGAACCATCGGTGTAACCCTTAAGAATGCCAGCGTTAGTCAGAGTTGCGATTTCTGCTGCTGCCCAGCTCTTATTTGCATCTGCAAAGCTGGAAGAGGTTGCAGCATACTGCTTGCGAGCGTCAACGGAAAGCAGACGGTAGAAGATTGCGGAAACTTCTGCACGGGTGATATTAGCGGTCGGATGAACGCCGCCATCCGGATAACCCTTGATGTAAGCGATGTGGTCGCCGGTAAGGAGCTTAGCTACCTTAACCTCAAGAGTATGATTTTCGCGGATGTTCTTGAACTCATAGGAGTCCTTCGGGCCCTGAGACTTGCCGTCAACGATTACATCAGTAATAGTATAGCCATCGTCAGCCTTGATAACAAAATTCTTGTCGGAGC
>UMII01082736.1_pt1 | contig 65102 bp, 56 predicted proteins | sample 1965731 | NCBI WGS metagenome assembly UMII01 (sample SAMEA4836118, study PRJEB28245) | human gut metagenome | biome: gut microbiome; material: fecal sample | place: Denmark | collected 2008
TAGAAAAAAATAAAATTTTTTTGTCCTATATTTGACACATCCATATATCTTAAGACATACATTTTGCACCAGATGTGCGGAGTCCGGCATGGATGTAAAAGTTTTGCAAACAATCATGGAGCATTCAAATATAGCAGTTACAATGGAGGTCTACAATCATGTTGATGAAATACGAGTACAGAACGAAATGAAAAAACTGGAAAATGTGATGTGATAATCAAAGCCATTCCCTACTATTGGGCATGGCTTTTTAAATACAATTTTATACCAAATTTTATACCAAATGAAAGAAAAAAGATGAAACCAGACGAAATATAAAAATTGCTCAGAAATCCGCAAACCATTGATTTTAAAGGCTTTTTGGCACTTGACGAAACATGATAAAACACAGCCTTGCTTTATCACTTTAAATCGTGTATAATAAACCACATGTAGAGGCGAGAGGAAATCGCCCAATTTTTACACGCGGAAAGGAAAATGGATTATGTCAAAACATATCACAGGACACACCGGATTATTGTGTTTACTTGGAAGCCCGGTTGCACACAGCGTTTCCCCGGAAATGCACAACGAAGCATGCGATCAGCTCGGGCTGGATTATACATATCTTGCATTTGACGTACCGGAGGATAAAATGCCGGAAGCTGTTCAGGGACTTCGCACAATGGGAGCCAGAGGCTGGAACATTACCATGCCGGGCAAGAACATCATGTGCAAACTTGCTGACAAAGTATCTCCTGCATCCGAGATCTCCGGAGCATGTAATACGATCGTCAATGACAATGGTGTACTGACAGCTTACACGACAGACGGCGTTGGATTTATGAGAGCTGTTGCTGAAAATGGTGTCGACATCATCGGCAAAAAGATGACACTTCTCGGTGCCGGCGGAGCTGCAACAGCAATCCTTGTACAGGCCGCACTGGATGGCGTAGCTGAGATCAACGTATTCAACGTAAGAGATAATTTCTTTAGCAGAGCAGAAGAGATCGTTGCTAAGTTAAATGAGCGTACAGAATGCAAAGTTACTCTGCATGATTTCGATGATCCGGAAATCCTCCGTGCATCCATCGCAGATAGTGCAATCCTTGTAAATGGTACTTCCGTAGGTATGGCACCAAACGTAGACAGAACGATCATCACCGATACCAGCATGTTCCACAAAGATTTGTTTGTATTTGACGTAATCTATAATCCGCAGGAGACAAGACTTCTCCGTGAAGCAAAAGAAGCCGGATGCAAAACCGGAAACGGTATGTACATGCTTCTGTATCAGGGAGCTGCTTCCTTCAAGCTCTGGACCGGAGAAGATATGCCGGTAGAGATCATCAAAGAGAAATATTTTTCATAAAAATTATAAGAATAGCAGGATATCTGTTCCATATGAGAGAAGAATCCTGCTGTTTTCTTATTTGAAGCATACGAATCTAAGCTATTGGTATAATCTAATAGCTTTTGAAAATCTAATGTTGCCATTTTGAATCCGAAGAATAACCGGGTACGTTTTTTGCCATGCACAGGTATCTTGTCCACATATTATGAAGTATTTTAAATAAAAAAGAAACCCCTTATCCCCTCATGAATGAGGGGGCAGGGGAGCTGAAGCACAGCCGCTCTGTGAAGAATTATTCTAAAATAATCAGAGTTCCATTAATCCCAGTCACTTTCTGCTTCTGCCAGTTTGCATTGCAGAGTCTTTTCGAGATCGGTAAAAGCTGGCAGGAAACTGTCGCGTATCAGCATGATCATTTCATCAATTTCAGCTTCGTTATATATATGGACAGATGTATTTCTTTTCTTTAACATTAATAGCCAGACAGACGAATCATTTATAAAGCCAACTTTATAAGCAAGCTGCAGAATCTCTCTTGGAGAACCGGTATCAGAGCCCTGTACACCATGTAGTCTCATAATTTCCTGCAGAGCTTTCCATGCAAGTTCAAAAGATAAATTAAATTGGCCGATAATGCCTGTACGATAAATGTCATTAGTTTCGGCTAATTTAAAATCAGCGTTTTTCAGTATGGACAGACAATTTGAAAAATTATCAAGTTTTTTCATAGATTACGACACCGTCCTTTTTAATTTCTTTTTTCAGTTCATCTGAAATCTGAGAATCAGCCTGAATTATATCAAAAATCAAAAGAGAATTTATTTTTTCTTTAACATCCCAATAGAAATCTTCAAAATTTCCACCATATACAGCTATGTCAATATCACTTCTTTCGGTATTTGTTCCTCTTGCACGGGAACCGAACAGAATGATTTTTGTAATTGAATATTTACGGGCCAGTGCAGAGAGTTCCCGAAAAACTCTGTCCGGTAAATTATACTTCATTCAACTGCCTCCTGATGATATGACCTGTTTAAGAAAGTATATAAAATTTTATTCTATTTTTCAAGAGAAGATACATCAATCTCCCCGTCAAACACAGTCGTTGCCGGACCGGTCATGTATACGAGATTTTCCTGGCGGTTCCACAGGATCTGCAGGTCGCCGCCGAGCAGTTTTACGGTAACCGGCTTGTCTTCATCTACCAGACCGTTAAGGGTGGATGCAACAGCGACTGCACAAGCACCTGTACCGCAGGCAAGTGTCTCGCCGGAACCGCGTTCCCAGACACGCATCTGCAGGGTGTGGCGGTCAATGACTTTTACAAACTCGGTATTGATACGATCCGGGAAATTAATGTGATTTTCGAATTTCGGACCGAGTTTTTCGATGTCAAGGTTTTTTAGCTCATCCATGTATACGATCGCATGTGGGTTTCCCATAGAGACAGCAGTGATATAGTAAGTTTCGCCATCCACATGCAGAGGTTCATTGATTACCTGTTCTTTGGTAGAAACAACAGGAATCTGTCTGGAAGTCAGAATCGGTGCGCCCATATTGACTTTTACGAGGGCAACCTTACCATCTTTGCCGAGAGTAAGATCAAGATATTTGATTCCGCTTTTTGTGGCAACGGAAATACTTGTCTTATTGACAATGCCGTAGTCGTAAGCATATTTTGCGACACAGCGGATGCCGTTTCCGCACATGGCGCCCTGAGAACCGTCGAGATTGTACATGTCCATTTCGCAGTCTGCGATGTCGGATGGTTTGATCAGGATCAGTCCGTCTGAACCGATACCGAAATGACGGTCACTGACAAATTTTGCGACAGCAGACGGATCAGTGACGGTCTCCTCAAAACAGTTTACATATACGTAATCGTTGCCGATACCATGCATTTTTGTAAATTTCATAAAATAAATCCTCCTATTTAAATAAATATTCTCCCTGGTATAATACTTCCCTTTATATTTACGAGTTTCCAGTATAACCCCAAAATGTTATGTCTTTGTGAAACTAAGTTAAAATTTTTCCAGTCATTTTAGAAACGGAATATAAACAAACCTTAAACCAGTTTCTGCATCTCCGGGAATGGTCCAAGACTCCTTTTCAGAATTCCGGTTACCTGAGCAATCAAAAGACCATAGTTTGTGATCGGCACACCCTGATCATGGCAGCAGGCAATGCGATATTTCATTTCGCGTTCATTCAGCATACAGCCACCGCAGTGAACAACCATTTTATAGGAAGAAACATCGTCAGGAAATTCCGTGCCGGAAGTAAATTTAAACACAGGTTTCTTTCCTGTATAGTTTCGAATCCAGTCCGGAATCTTGCAGGTTCCGATGTCTCCGCACTGGCGATGGTGTGTACAGCCTTCTGCAATCAAGATATGATCGTCGTCCTGAATGGAAGAAAGTGCAGCCACACCTTCAAGTTGTGTTTCCAGTTCACCTTTATATCTTGAAAAAAGAATCGAAAATGAAGTTAAAGTGATATTTTCCGGTACATCCTTTGAAACACGGGCAAACGCCTGACTGTCTGTAACGACCATCTTCGGACAGACACCATGTGACAGAAAATAATCCAGAGTACTTTTTAACTCGGTATCCCGAACAACAAGTGACAATGCTCCCCGTTCCAGAATATCGCGGATCGTCTGCTGTTGTGGCAGAATCAGGCGGCCTTTTGGTGCGGCTTTGTCAATCGGGACAACAAGAATGACGAGATCCAGCGGTTCGATCAGGTCCTGAATCAGCGGATATTTGTGCGTGTCTTCGGGCTTTAGTGTGGCGATTTTTTCTTTTAATTCCTGAATGTTCATGCCATCTGCGGCGCTGACCAGAACTTCGCCCGGCCGGACGGACATGGCAAGATCCCTGACTTCTTCGCCTGAAAGCAGATCGATTTTATTATAAACAACCAGATAAGGAATCCCTTTTTCATGAAAACGATGCAGCAGGGCAAGTTCTTCCTCACCTTTACCGGTTGTACTGTCAACAACCAGAATCGCAATGTCGGTCTTATTCAGTACCTGATAGCTTTTGCGGACGCGGAGTGCCCCAAGTTCTCCCTCATCGTCAATCCCGGGAGTGTCAATGATCATGACAGGACCAAGCGGCAGAAGTTCCATGGTCTTGTATACGGGGTCAGTTGTTGTACCCCGGACAGACGAAACGATGGCAAGATCCTGCCCGGTCACGGCATTGATGACGCTTGATTTTCCGGCATTTCTTTTTCCGAAAAAACTGATATGTACCCGTTCGGATGCGGGTGTCTGATTCATTCCCATAGAGCAGTCCCCCTTATATCTGTCAATATAGTGACAGCCAAAATTCCAGAACAACAGAAATTTAACACAATAAAATATGAAAGAATATTTCTTATTATATAAGACTTTGGGCGTTTTAACAAGGTAAAAAGGGAATGTATAAAAAAATTTGTATACTTATAAAAGAAAGTAGTGCTTGTAATTTTGAAATAGTGTGATACAATAAGAAAAATGAAAAGAAATTATGCATTTTCATGCATAAATATTCTCAGTGAAAATCGAGGAGGAAGAGAAGATGAACTTAAAGAAAATCACAGCAATTATGATTGGTGCAGTTATGGCTGTTTCTATGGCAGTTCCGGCAATGGCTGATGATAAGGTAGAGACTGTTACAGATGGTAAGCTTACAGTTGCAACAAGTCCGGACTTCGCACCATATGAATTCTATTCAATCGACGAAGATGGCAACCCGACACTTTCCGGATTTGATATGGATCTGGCTCAGTACATCGCAGACAAGATGGGACTGGAACTGGAAGTAGTTCCGATGGACTTCGACGGTGTATTAAGCGAGCTTTCACAGAAAAACGTTGACCTTGGCATGGCAGGTCTTTCACCGGACCCGGCTCGTGCAGATGCTATGGAGTTCTCAGATCTGTATTACAAGGGCGGACAGTCTTTCGTAACAGTAAAAGACAAAGCTGATCAGTTCAAGACTCTTGAAGATGCAAACAACAAAGATTACTCTATCGGAGCACAGACCGGTTCTATCCAGCTTGATCTTGCAAACGAAAATACTCCGGATGCAGATATCGTATCTCTGCCGAAGGTTACAGACCTTATCACAGAGCTTCTGACAGGTAAAATGGATGGCGCATTCATTGAGACAGCTGTAGCAGAAAGCTATCAGAAAAACTATCCGGATCTTGAAATCGTATGTGATGTACCATATGATACAGAAGGTTCTGCAATCGGTGTTTGTAAAGGAAATGAAGAACTTCTCAAAGCTGTAAACGAAGCAATCGCAGATGCTCTTGATGATGGTTCCATGGACAAATTCATCGCAGATGCAACAGAGCTTGCAGCAGGTCAGACATATGAAGGAACACTGGACGCAAACGGTGCAGTTCCGGAAGCAGACGACGCTGAATAATCCAGACCGATTTTGAGTCATATAAAGTGATACAGAGAGCCCTCCACTGGCTGCTTCTCTCGCATACTTTGGCATAAATAATGGATTCCTGCCCGTTTGGTGGCAGGAATCCATATTGTCGTTCAAAGATAATATTTATATGGTGGATAAAAGTAATCTGCAACAGAGGATTATTGTTTATCTGTCCGTTATTTTCTGCTATAATACATAAGAATTAACGATATCATGAAAGGAGTTTTTATGGACAGTTTTATTAAATTATCCAATTTTGGCAAAATTGCCCCATATGCACAGTTATTCAGACAGGGCCTCCTTGTAACCGTATTACTGTCAATGTTTACGGTTGCCATCGGTTTTGTACTTGCGCTGATTCTTGCGCTGATGCGTATGTCAAACATTCGTCCGTTCCGTGCCCTTGCGGTAGACCGTAATGGACATCTGAGAGAGGGAGGACCGCTGGTGTGGCTGTCCAAATTCAATCCCCTTTCTTTTATAGCAACTGCTTATGTGGAAATCCTTCGTTCCACCCCGGTACTGGTACAGATTTTTATCATCTACTACGGTGTGTTCGGAATGATCGATCTTCCGTCTTTCCAGATGTTTGGATTTATTAAGTTCAATCGTTTCTTCCCGGGTGTTGTTGCACTTGGTATGAACTCCGGCGCATATCTCTGTGAGATCATCCGTGCCGGAATCCAGTCCATCGATCAGGGACAGACAGAAGCCGCACGTTCTCTGGGGCTTTCCCAGACTATGAACCTGCGCTATATCATTCTTCCGCAGGCACTCAAAAATATCCTTCCGGCAATCGCAAACGAATTCGTTGTTATCATCAAGGAATCTGCGATCACTTATACCATCGGTGTTCAGGATATCATGTCTGCCGTAAACGCAGTCAAGGGAGCAACCTTTATCATCATCGAGCCGCTGCTTGTTGCGACAGCAATTTATTTCTGTCTGTGCTTCCCGACCTCCAAACTGATTGCATATTTTGAAAGGAGAATGAGCCATGGCGACAAGCGATAGTCTGATTCAGGTAAGAAACCTTAAGAAACATTATCACAGAGGTGCGATCAAGGCTCTGGATGGTGTGACAGCTGATATTAACAAAGGTGATGTTATGGTAGTGATCGGACCGTCCGGATCAGGTAAATCTACTTTTCTCCGAAGTCTGAACCTCCTTGAAGAGCCGACAGACGGTGAGATCATTTTTAATGGTGTAGATATCACAAAGAAAAAATATGTCGATGCTTCCGGAAAGAAAGTAAAACTGGACATCGACAGCCTCCGACAGAAAATGGGCATGGTTTTTCAGCATTTTAACCTGTTCCCACATATGACGATCCTGGATAATATGACACTTGCACCGATGAAAGTAAAGGGTGTTTCAAAAGAAGAAGCGGAGAAAAAAGCACTGGAGCTTCTGGACCGTGTCGGTCTTGCTGACCGTGCAAATGCATATCCGATCCAGCTTTCCGGTGGTCAGAAGCAGCGTGTGGCAATCGTAAGGGCCCTTGCGATGGAGCCTGACGTTATGCTGTTTGACGAACCGACTTCTGCTCTTGATCCGGAGATGGTCGGTGAAGTTCTGGATGTTATGAAAGAGCTTGCCAAAGAAGGCATGACCATGGTGGTCGTAACACATGAGATGGGATTCGCACGTGAGGTAGGAAACCGTGTGCTCTTTATGGCAGACGGTAAACTTCTTGTAGATGGAACACCGGAGGAAATTTTCGAAAATCCGACGAATCCGCGTCTGCAGGAATTTTTATCTAAGGTGCTGTAAAATAAAAAAGGTGACCGGAAAATTCTGGTTGCCTTTTTGAGTTTATACAACAGGAAGTCATAAAGTATGAAACGGACTTATCCGATTGGTTTTTAATCTACAGAAAGAAGGTACGATACTATGACAGCAGAAAAACAGTCTGCATTGCAGACAATTGAGGAAAAGCGCGATCTGATTACAGGAATCGCCGATAAAATCTGGAAATTTGCAGAGCTTTCCCTGCAGGAGTTCAAATCCGCAGCCGCTTACTGCGAAGCACTGGAAAAAGAGGGCTTTGAGGTAGAGCGTGGAACCTGTAATATCGAGACTGCATTTGCGGCATCCTACGGACATGGTCGTCCGTATATCGGCATTTTGGCAGAGTATGATGCACTTTCCGGACTTTCACAGGAAGCAGGGTTGATTGAGCGTAAAGCGATCCAGGAAGGCGGCAATGGTCACGGATGCGGACATAATCTTCTGGGCGCCGGTGCGTTTGCGGCGGCACTTGGCGTCAAAGCATATCTGGAAAAAAATGAAATGGAAGGAACTGTGATTCTTTATGGATGCCCGGGTGAAGAGGGTGGCGCGGCAAAAGCGTTTATGGCGCGTGACGGTCTCTGGAAAAAGCTGGATGCAGCACTTACCTGGCATCCGGAAGATGTCAATGAGGTAGCAACCGGTTCTTCAAACTCCTGCATTCAGACGCAGTATAAGTTTACAGGAACGGCTTCTCATGCAGCAGGAGCACCTGAGATGGGAAGGAGCGCCCTTGATGCAGTGGAGCTTATGAATATCGGGGTACAGTTCCTGAGAGAGCATATGAGCAGTAAGGCGCGCATCCATTATGCAATCACAGATGCCGGCGGATGCAGTCCGAATGTTGTACAGCCAAAGGCGAGCGTTTTATATATGGTGCGTTCCAATCATGTGGCAGAAGCTGTGGAGCTTCAGAAACGTGTGGACAAGATTGCCGAAGGTGCGGCTCTTATGACAGAGACGACTTTTGAGAAAAAATTTATTGACGGTCTGGCAGACACGGTAAGTAACTTTGCGCTGGAGCGCGTTCTTTATAAAAACTTTGAGGAGCTTGGTGTCCCGCAGTATACCGAAGAAGAAAATAAATATGCGGATGCGCTGGCAGCAACTTATGACCACAGCGCAATTCCGGGAGTGGCAGCCGAGAACGATGAGGCGGCAAGAGAAGCGGTAGAAAAGATGCAGAAGGAGTATGGTCATGCAATGAATGCATTCCTTGCACCACTCTATCAGAAGGATGCGTTCAATGCAGGTTCTACCGATGTTGGTGATGTAAGCTGGCTGACACCAACGGCACAGATCCATGTGGCTGCATGGCCGAACGGATGCCCGGGACACAGCTGGCAGAATGTTTCCTGTGACTGCACCGAGATTGGACACAAAGCAGTAATCCATGCGGGTAAGGTGATTGCAGCAACTGCAATCGATCTGTTTGAAGATCACAGTCTTCTGGATGAAGCAAGAGCAGAGTTTGAAAAACGTACAAAATCCGGATTCGTATGCCCGATTCCGGCAGATGCCGTACCGGTAATTCCGGATTAAATCTGGATACAAAAAGGCCGATTTCCTGACGTATATGAATACACGGGAAACCGGCTTCTTTTATTATTCGGATGTGTCCTGCTTTTCGTGCAGGGCACTTAATTTTTTCATTTCTTTGTAGCAATATTTGATAATTTCTTTACGGGTGATGATTCCGATAAAGGATCCCTTGTCATCGACGACAGGAACATAGTTCTGATTGATGGCACGGTCCAGCAGGTCTTCCATATCTGCATCAGCATGTACCGGCTTATAAGTGGCACGTCGCGGAATCGCCATGATCGAAACATTTTCCATTTCTTTGAGATCAGTGCTGTTGATATTGAGGAGCTTGATTCCCCATAAGAGGTCTCCCTCGGAGATCGTTCCGGTGTACTTTCCTTCTTTATTCAGAATCGGGATACAGGAGAACTTGCGGTGCTCCATCTTTTCAACAGTCTGTCGCAGGGTCTCGTCTTCAAATATATAGGCTACGTCGCTTTTGGGTGTCAGAAAAAATAAAATATTCACAGTTGGTACCTCTGTCTTTCTTGTATGTTCACTGATAAATGTTCAGGTCAGTTGCTACTGATATGATAGTATGAAGGTACCAGTCTGTCAATAATTCAAATATTAAAATTTAGTGAAATCTTACTATAGAAGGACTGTTTTAAAGTCGGTCTTATGGCAAATTGTCGGCTTATGCCCTGATTACAGCAGATTTACTCCTGCTTCCGCAGCAGTCTTTGTGACTTCTTCCGGCCACAAGGATACATGAACTTCGCCGATGTGTGCTTTACGAAGGAAGAACATACAGATACGGGACTGTCCGATTCCGCCGCCGATAGTATATGGCAGTTCTTTATTCATGATTGCTTTCTGGAATGGAAGCTCTCTGCGGTCATCGCAGCCTGCCTCTGTAAGCTGGCGGTCGAGTGTTTTCTCGTCTACACGGATACCCATGGAAGAAAGTTCAAGAGCGATATCCAGTACCGGGTAGTAAACGAGAATGTCGCCGTTCAGTTCCCAGTCGTCATAGTCCGGGGCACGTCCGTCGTGGCGTTCACCATTGCTTAAGGTCTTACCTACCTGCATAAGGAAGACCGCACCTTTTTCTTTGACAATCTTGTATTCTCTTTCCTTCGGAGTGAGATCCGGATACATGTCAACCAGTTCCTGTGTGGAAACAAAAGCGATCTCTTTCGGAAGGATTTCCTCGATATAGTCATACTGTACAGCCATGTATTTCTCTGTTTTGCGAAGAACACTGTAGATAGAACGTACCGTGTTGATCAGAGTTTCCATAGTGCGTTCTTCTTTAGTAATAATCTTCTCCCAGTCCCACTGGTCAACGTATACAGAATGGATGTTGTCCAGATCTTCGTCACGGCGGATCGCGATCATATCTGTATAAAGTCCTTCACCATGAGCAAAACCATATTTCTTAAGTGCATAACGTTTCCATTTTGCAAGGGAATGCACGATCTCAGCGTTTTCGTCCTGACCTTTGATGTCGAAGCTTACCGGGCGCTCCACACCATTCAGATTGTCGTTCAGGCCGGATGACGGGGATACAAAAACCGGAGCAGAAACACGGAGAAGATTGAGCTTCTGAGCCAGAGTCTGCTGGAAAAAGTCTTTGACTGTTTTAATTGCAACCTGCGTATCATGCAGATTCAGATCTGAATGATAGCCGGCAGGAATTTTAATTTGTTCCATAATAGCCTCCTCAAATTTAATAGAAACATTATAGCAAGAAAAATATGGGATTGCAATTTTAACCTTGTAAGATTTATGGAAAAAGGCTACAATAATACATACAGCGATAAGATGAGGGGGTGTTGTCTATGAGATGTCCTTTATGTGACGGATCTGTTGTGAATGGAAGATGTAAAGACTGTGGTATGCCGTACCGTAACGATGAGATTTTATATCATTTGAATGAAAGCCGAAGAGATCATTACCAGCATGCGTCTGATAAGGCGCGTAAGATCATGCGCGAACAGCAGAGACCGCAGGACACACCGAAGAGAATGAACGGTGCTGCGAAGAGTGCGGCCGGCCGGACAACTGTATCCAGACAGGCAATTCAGGACCAGCAGAAAAAGATCCGTCAGGATGCAATGCAGAAGATGTCTGCGCCGCGAAATACTGCCGGAACGACGGAGAGATACACCAGAAAGCCGAAGAAACGTTCGAAATTTGTATGGGTATGGATACTTTTTATTCTTGTGATGTCACTTGCACCGGCATTTGGCGATTTTAAAGACATGATTCAGGATGTTGTGAACAGCCAGTCGGACAGTGGGAATACATATACAGATACCGAAGAGCTGGATACATATTTTTCTGCCGAGCAGGATGATGATGGATATATGTTTTATTCACTTGCAGCCGGGAATGGTCCGGTAACAGCAGGTGTGCAGATCGAAGCAGGAAGATACGGAATCTATACCATTGATGAGAAAGCAGTGGTTGTAGTTACTTCCAAAGACGGAACGAAAAAAGAGCGTTATCCGCTGAAAACAGGCGATGACACCTTGCTTGTGATGCTGGATGAGGGTGATACGATCGAGGTGCAGTCCGAAGATGATCCAAATGCAAGCATCTATCTGATGGAATGGGTAAACTGAAATAGTGTTTTAACTGATTCTTTTTTGGTAAGATTTCAGACAATAAAAACTGAAATTCACTCTTTTATTTCACATGATATTGTGCTATACTCTCATATGCAACACAATATATGGGGAGAAAGTAATGGGGAGCAAGAAACCTCATAAAAGCAGCAAACAGGAGAGACAAGGTATGATTTATGTAATCAAAAAAGATGGAACAAGAGAAGAATTTGATCCACAGAAAATAGTGAAAGCGGTAAACAAGTCAGCCGCACGAATTCTTTATACATTTTCTCAAGAGGAGAAGGATTTTATCTGCCGTTTTGCGCAGGAGCATGCAGATTCCCTCGGCAAAAACGAGATTGAGATCCAGGAAATGCACAATATCGTAGAAGGCGCTCTGGAGCGTGTAAACCCGGCAGTTGCCAAGAGTTATCGTGATTACCGCAATTACAAACTTGATTTCATCCATATGATGGATGATGTATATACCAAGAGTCAGGCAATCCGTTATATCGGTGACAAGAGCAATGCCAATACAGACAGTGCGCTTGTAGCTACAAAGCGAAGCCTGATCTTTAACGAACTGAATAAGGAACTTTACAGAAAATTCTTTATGAACCGCAATGAACTGCAGGCATGTAAGGACGGTTATATTTATATTCATGACCAGTCTGCACGTCTGGATACGATGAACTGTTGTCTGTTTGATGTGGGTGCAGTCCTGCGTGGCGGATTTGAGATGGGAAATGTCTGGTACAACGAACCAAAGACTCTGGATACCGCATTTGATGTTATGGGAGATATCATCTTAAGTACAGCGGCACAGCAGTATGGTGGATTTACTGTACCGGAAGTGGATAAGATCCTCGGACCTTATGCGCAGAAGAGCTATGACAAATATATCAGTGAATTTTTGAAATATGCTGATGAGAGCTGGAGCGGCAGAGAAGAAAAAGCAATCGAGTATGCGCTTGACAAGGTGCGCAGAGACTTTGACCAGGGATGGCAGGGAATTGAGTACAAGCTCAATACTGTAGGTTCTTCCCGTGGAGACTATCCGTTTGTCACAGTGACACTTGGTCTTGGAACCGGTCAGTTCGAGAAGATGTGTAATATTTCTCTTCTTGAAGTGCACAAGGGCGGACAGGGCAAGAAAGGCCACAAGAAACCGGTACTGTTTCCGAAGATTGTTTTCCTCTATGATGAGAACCTTCACGGACCGGGCAAAGCGTGTGAAGATATTTTTGAAGCAGGTGTAGACTGTTCTGCAAAGACAATGTATCCGGACTGGCTTTCTCTTACCGGTAAAGGCTATATCGCCAGCATGTACAAGCAGTACGGCAAGGTGATCAGTCCGATGGGATGTCGTGCTTTCTTAAGCCCATGGTATGAGCGGGGCGGCATGTATCCGGCTGATGATCAGGATAAGCCGGTATTTGTCGGACGTTTCAATATTGGTGCAGTCAGCCTTCATCTTCCGATGATCCTTGCAAAAGCAAGAGCGGAAAGCAGAGATTTTTATGAGGTGCTGGATTTCTATTTACAGATGATCCGTAACCTGCATATTCGTACGTATGAATACCTGGGACAGATGCGTGCATCCACGAACCCGCTGGCATACTGTGAGGGCGGTTTCTATGGCGGACATCTGAAACCGAACGAAAAGATCGGTAAACTTCTGAAACCGATGACAGCTTCCTTTGGTATCACCGCACTGAATGAACTGCAGGAGCTTTACAATGGCAAATCTATTCGTGAGGACGGCCAGTTCGCGCTGGAAGTACTGAAATATATCAATGACAAGGTAAATCAGTTCAAGCAGGAGGATGGTTACCTCTATGCAATCTACGGCACACCGGCTGAGAGTCTCTGTGGTCTGCAGGTTGAGCAGTTCCGCAAGATGTACGGAATCGTAGAAGGCGTATCCGACAGACCGTATGTGAGCAACAGTTTTCACTGTCATGTAACAGAGGATGTAACTCCGATCGAGAAGCAGGATCTGGAAGGTCGCTTCTGGGAACTCTGTAATGGCGGTAAGATCCAGTATGTACGTTATCCGATTGGTTACAATAAAGAAGCCATCCGGACACTGATCCGCAGAGCAATGGATCTCGGATATTATGAGGGAGTCAACCTTTCTCTGGCATATTGTGACGACTGCGGTCATCAGGAGCTTGAGATGGATGTCTGCCCGGTATGCGGCTCCCGCAACCTGACAAAGATCGATCGTATGAATGGTTATCTTTCCTACAGCCGTGTGCATGGAGATACACGACTGAATGAAGCGAAGATGGCAGAGATCGCCGAAAGAAAATCAATGTAAATATAGAAGTAATGAGAGAATCTGACAAGAGATGTCGGATTCTCTTTTTTTGTGTTCGGATTTTTCCTGGACTGCGAGATTTTCTTGCGTTGGGAACTTTTTGTGTTATGAAGCAGGAGAAATTATGATATAATTTCTTTGTCGAAAAATGTAAATTAATGTCTGGTATTAATTTATACGAAAAGGAATTATTTTTTTATAAATGGTACGAAAGAAAATATTACTTCTATATAAAATACGGGGAGATATTTATAATGGCGAATAGTGATGAGTTAATTACAAGCGTTGGTAAAAATTCCAACGATACAGCAGCTCTTGTATGGTCTGTTGCCGATGATCTTGTAGGAGCATATAAACCTCATGAATATGGTCTTGTCATCCTGCCGATGACAGTAATCAAGCGTTTCCATGATTGTTTGCTGCCAACACATCAGGCAGTTCTTGATACATATAAAAAAGTGGAAAAACTGGCTGTAAAAGATGGTTTTCTGCGTAAAGCGTCAGGTTATCAGTTTTATAATACAAGTCCGTTTACATTCAGGACATTGATTGCGGATCCGGAAAGTATCGTAGATAATTTCAAGGCGTATCTGAATGGATTTTCCGAGAATGTACAGGATATTCTTGCACGTATGGATTTTGATGCTCAGATTAAGCACATGGAAGAAGCTGGCCTTCTGTATCAGGTAATCTCTGATTTTTGTACAGATAAGGGTGATTTTTCACCTGAGAAAATCAGTGCGGTTGATATGGGATATGTGTTTGAAAACCTTGTTCGTAGATTTTCTGAATCATATAACGAAGAAGCCGGAGCACATTTCACAAGCCGTGACATCATCTATCTGATGAGTGACCTTCTTGTGGCTGGTGATGAATCAGCATTTACAGGAGACGGTATCTCAAAGACAGTTTATGATATGACCATGGGAACATCTCAGATGCTTACCTGTATGGAAGAAAGATTGAAACAGATGGATGCGGATGCAGACGTTACTGTATTCGGTCAGGAGTTCAATCCATTTACATTCGGTATTGCAAAGGCTGATATGCTTATCCGTGGCGGTGACCCTAACAATATGCAGTTCGGTGATACTTTGTCTGATGACAAGTTCAGCGGATATAAGTTTGACTATATTATCAGCAATCCACCTTTTGGTATTCCGTGGAAACGTGAGGAAAAAGAGGTTACAGCGGAATTTAAGAAGGGCACAGCCGGAAGATTTGCACCGGGACTGCCGGCAAAAGGTGATGGACAGCTTCTGTTCATGCTGAACGGTCTTGCGAAGCTGAAAGATGATGGTCAGATGGCAATTATCCAGAACGGTTCGTCTTTATTCAACGGTGACGCTGGTTCCGGTCCTTCTGAGATTCGTAGATATTTAATCGAGAATGACTGGCTGGATGCGATTGTACAGCTGCCAAACAATGCTTTTTACAATACAGGCATTGCAACATATATCTGGATTGTAATGAAGAATAAGCCTGTGACACATCAGGGCAAAGTACAGCTGATTGATGCATCTGCTTGTTGTTCAGCAAGACGTAAGAATATCGGTTCAAAGAACGTAGACATTACAAAGGCTTGCCGTGATTTGATTATTGAAGCGTATGGTGCTTATGTAGATGGTACATACAATGGTGTGGATGAAAACGATAATGCAATCATTGTAAAGAGTAAGGTCATGGATGCCATTGACCTTGGCTATAATAAGATTGTAGTGGAAACACCTCAGCTGGATGAAGATGGCAATGTTGTCATGAAGAAAAAGAAGCCTGTAGCTGATACATCAAAGCGTGATACAGAGAATGTACCACTTGCAGAAGACATTGATGCTTACTTTGAACGTGAAGTCATTCCGTATAATCCGCAGGCTTGGATTGATAAAGCCAAAACAAAAGTAGGATATGAAATCCCGTTCACCAGAACATTTTATGAATATAAGCAGATTGAACCATCAGATGTGATTGCAGCACGTATTGAAGAACATGAAAAGAGCTTGATGGCGAAATTGCATGATTTGTTCGGGGGTGAATGATTATGAAGACTGTAGTTAGACCCGAAACAGAAATGAAGAATAGTGGCATAGAATATATTGGGAAAATTCCGAATGATTGGGAAGTTAGGAAAGCTGGATATTTAGCGGCAAAGATAACAGATTACGTTGCAAGTGGTAGTTTTGCAACATTGGCTCAAAATGTTCAATATCTTGATGAACCGGATTATGCTCGGTTAATTAGAACCGTTGATTTATCTGGAAGTGTAAATAAGCAGCCTGTGTATGTATCGAAAGAGGCATATAAATTTCTTTCTAATTCCAATTTATTTGGTGGAGAGTTGATTTTGCCTAATATTGGTTCTGTAGGGTGTGTATATCAATATAAAAAGATATATGAACATGCTACATTAGCTCCAAATTCTATATTGCTTGATATGAAAGAGAATAATAGATTTTATTTCTACTGGTTTTCTAATCCTATTGTTGGAGAATCATTAAAAATGTTGGGAAATAGTACCGTTCAAGTTAAGTTTAATAAATCACAATTAAGGCAATATATGCTTCCTAGACCACCATTATCAGAACAGCAAGCCATTGCCGATTATTTGGACGAAACTTGTTCCAAAATTGATGAAATCATTGCAGAAGCAAAGGCAAGTATTGTTGAATATAAGGAACTGCGTGAATCTGTAATTTCAAATGCCACTACACGTGGAATTAAAAAGAATCGTTGCATGAAGCCCAGTGGTGTTGAATGGTTGCCAGAAATTCCGTCTGATTGGAATGTGCTTTCTCCAAAAGTAGTGTTTGCACAAAGAAAAGACAGAGCAATAAAAGGTGAGCGACAATTGACGGCAAGCCAGAAGCATGGAATTATGTATCAAGATGATTATATGAAAGAAGAAGGTGTCCGTATTGTCACTGTTGAAAAAGACTTTAGTATTTTGAAACATGTTGAGCCTGATGATTTTGTTATTAGTATGCGTAGTTTTCAGGGTGGATTAGAATATAGCTATTTAAGAGGATGCATTAGTTCGGCATATGTTATGTTAATTCCAAATCATAAATATGTGTATTCTGAATATTATAAATGGTTTTTTAAATCAGACAAGTATATCAATGCATTACAAAGTACATCTGATTTGATTAGAGATGGACAAGCTTTACGGTATGCAAATTTTGTAAAACTGAAATTGTTCGATATTCCGATTGAAGAACAGAAAGAAATTGCAGATTATTTGAACAAAGAGGTTCCTAAAATTGATTCCCTCATTGCTGAAAAAGAATCTCTTATCAATGACCTTGAAGCATACAAGAAATCACTGATTTATGAAGTGGTAACAGGAAAAAGAAGGGTGGTATAAGCTATGGCTGAAAATGAAAAACAGTTTGAATCCAATATCGAAGCCTTTCTTATCTCACCTGATGGTGGATATGAAAAGGCAACAGATGCTGGATATACCTCATCTTCTGGTATGGCGTTGGATATTCATACATTGGTTGGGTTTGTGAAAGCAACCCAGCTGATTATGTGGCAGCGTTTTGAAAAGCAGTGCAACTCTGACCCATACAAGAAGTTTTATAAATGTTTTGAAGATGCCGTACAGATGGATGGCTTGCTGTCTGTCATGCGACATGGATTTAAACATCGTGGAATGGATTTTAAGGTTTGCTATTTCAAGCCTGAATCCACTTTAAATGATGTTGCTGTAAAAAGATATGAGCAGAATGTGTGTCAGTGTATCAGACAGTGGCACTATTCAGAGCAGAACAACAATTCAGTTGATATGATGCTTGCAATCAACGGTATTCCAGTGGTTGCGATTGAATTAAAGAATCAGCTGACAGGTCAGACGGTAGACAATGCAAAATTGCAGTGGCAGTATGACCGTGACCAGAGGGAACCTGCATTTTGGCTGAATCATCGTATTCTGGCGTATTTTGCAGTAGACCTTTACGAAGCATGGATGACTACGGAACTGAAAGGCACAGATACATATTTTTTGCCATTCAATCAGGGTTCCAACGGTGCCGGAAATGACGGTGGTGCAGGTAATCCGCAGGCAGAAAATGATAATTATGTGACATCTTATATCTGGGAAAATGTATTACAGAAAGATAGCTTGCTGGATATTATCCAGAAGTTCATCAGCTTTGAGGTAAAGACTGAAAAGAAAGATGGAAAGAATGTCACAAAGAAGCGTCTGATTTTCCCTAGATTCCATCAGCTGGATGTAGTGCGTAAGCTGATTGCTGACGTGCGTGAGAATGGTTCAGGGAACAATTATCTGATTCAGCATTCAGCTGGTTCAGGTAAATCAAATTCTATTGCATGGACAGCGTATCGTCTGGCATCCTTGCATAATGATGATAATGAGCCTGTATTTACATCGGTTGTTATCGTAACTGACAGACGTAATCTGGATGCACAGTTACAGGAAACAATCACAGGATTTGACCATACGCTCGGCAGTGTATGTACGATTGATGAAAAGAAATCCTCTAAGGATTTAAGGGATGCTCTGAACGCCGGAAAGAGAATCATTGTAACAACATTGCAGAAATTCCCGGTCATTTATGAAGAAGTGGATGATACAACAAATAAGCGATTTGCGATTATTGTGGATGAAGCCCATTCATCACAGACTGGTTCCTCTGCAATGAAATTGAAAGCAGCACTTGCGGATGTGTCGGATGCTCTGAAAGAGTATGCGGAACTGGAGGGAAAAGCCGAAGATGAATTGTTAGATGACAATGATCGTCTGGTGCGTGAAATGATTTCTCATGGAAAACATAAAAATCTTTCGTTCTTTGCTTTTACCGCCACACCGAAGGGGGCAACACTGGAAATGTTCGGTACAGAATGGAACGATGGTTCTTATCATCCATTTCATATATATTCAATGCGTCAGGCAATCGAAGAGGGATTTATTCTGGATGTTCTTCAGAACTATACAACATACAGAACCTGTTATCAGATTGCAAAGAACACAAAAGATAACCCTGATGTTCCGCAGTCAAAGGCATTGAAGACAATCAAGAAATACGAAGAGCTGCATCCGTATAATATTCAGCAGAAATCAGCGATTATTGTTGAAACATTCCGTAATGTAACGAAGCAGAAAATCAAGGGAAAAGGAAAGATGATGGTTGTAACATCATCGAGACTTGCTGCTGTTCGTTACTATCATGAGATTAAGAACTATTTGGAATCAAATGGTTATCATGATGTGGAAATCTTGGCTGCGTTCTCTGGTTCTATCAAAGACCCGGATGACCAGAAGGATGTTGAATGGACAGAAAGCAAGCTGAACGGTGTGAATGAATCACAGACAAAACAGGTATTTCATGATGAAGGAAATATTCTGATTGTAGCTGAGAAATATCAGACCGGATTTGATGAACCATTGCTTCATACAATGATTGTCGATAAGAAATTACGTGGTGTAAAAGCGGTTCAGACACTGAGCAGATTGAATCGTACACATCCTGATAAACAGGATACGTTCATCATTGATTTTGTGAATACAAAAGAAGATATTTTGAAAGCGTTCCAGCCATTCTATCAGGAAACATCGTTGGCTCAGGAAATCAATACTGACTTGATTTACAAGACACAAAAGATGTTGCGTGCTTTTAAAATTTATGATGATACAGACATCGAAAAGGCGAATAAAATCTATTTCGACGAGGATAAACGTAAGGCAAATAAGATTCAGGCAGCGGTGACAAATGCATTGTTACCGATTCAGCAGAAGTACAACGCATTGAATCAGGAACAGAGATACCAGTTCCGTAAACTTTGCAGAACATTTGTGAAATGGTATGGATATATTACGCAGATCGTCCGTATGTTTGATAAACAGATGCATGATGAATATATCTTTTGTTCTTACCTTGCGAAGGTTTTGCCGGCTGATCCAACAATGCCGTTTGACCTTGGTGACAGAGTGAAACTTGAGTATTACAATCTTGAAAAAACTTATGAAGGTTCCATTGGTCTTGTGAAAGAAGAAAAGGGTGTTTATGAACCTGCCAAGTTGAAAAAGCCTGTAAAAATGACGGAAACCCTCAGTCCACTGGAGCAGGTCATTGAGAAAATCAACCAGCAGTATGTAGGAAACTTTACTGAAGGGGATAAGGTTGTAATTACTGCGTTGCACGAAAAATTGAAAAATAACAAAAAACTGAGGAGAGCTGCAAAAACAGATGGCCGCCAGATCTTTGCGAGGAATATTTTTCCGCAGCTGTTCGATGATGCGGCACAGGAAGCATATGTTGAAAGTACGGAAACATATACGAAGTTGTTTGCGGATGCAGGAAAATATCGCGCCATCATGAATGCACTGGCGCAGGCAATGTTTGATGAATTGAAAAATGAAGAAGTTACGGAGTAGATAAGAGGAGAGAATCTGGCAGGAAATGTCGGATTCTCTTTTTTCTTGTTTGTTATTGCGCGGGCTTGCTGAAATTTGTTGAACGATTCTATTTGCAATTCCTGTAAATGCCTGTTAAAGTATGAATAGAACATATAATTCTAAAATTCATTGAGAATTTCTCTCAGATTTCCAAACTGCAGAATCCGGAAAATAATAGGTACCTTGACATAAGAATAGAGTTTACAGAAAATGAAGAATCCACTATAATGATTACATAACAGTCAGAACTAATTGTTCGCAGATAATCAGAAAGGTGGGATTGTATGGAGGGTTATGATATGCCAACCGATATTCAGTTTAAAGATGAGCTGCGCAAGGAAGAGATTAAACTGGAAGAACAGATTGAGATGCTGAAAAACAAAGAGTATGACAAAATGCTTGCAAAATTTGAACGGGAGTTAAAAAGAGTTCGTGAGAGTTTGCAGGATTAAGGTTTACAGGAAGTTAGTTAAGGTAAAAAACTGACGTACCGTTACAGGTGCGTCAGTTTTTGTATACGTTATTTTTTCTTAGGTGTTACCGGTGGCAGGTCGCAGTAATAAGCGATGCCGAGAGGTGTCACGAGAAGTGGATGAACCGGGCGGTAGACCGGAAGGCCGAGCTTCTTTTCGAATACAGTGGTGAATTCACGAAAGCTTGCGGAACCACCAACGACATAAACCGCCGGAACCTGATATCCGTGGAGGAATTTCTCGGTGATCGTAGCCATTTTTTCGATTACGGCTTTGATGACAGGGAAGATTTCGTCTTCTTTTTCCGGAGTGGTCTTGAGGACTTCGGCTTCTTCGTATGGGATGCGGTAATGTCCGGCAACGGTCATAGTCATATGGCTGCCGCCTGTGGCTTCATCGTCTGTGTAGATGACTTGGCCATCTTTGAGGATGCTGATGCCGGTTGTACCGCCGCCGACATCGACAACAGCTCCATCGGTGATCTTCAGCACAGCAGCAGCGGCTGTCGGTTCGTCTACGATGTTGGTGACTTCAAACCCGGCACCTTCAAGTACATATCCGATGCTTTTGACGCTGCCTTCGGAAACTCCCGGAGGGATCGCAGCAGCGGCATAAGGAAGTTCAACACCAAGTCTCTCTTCCAGTTCTGCTTTGAGCCTGGTGACAAGCTGGACGGATTCATAATAGTTTACGATCACACCATCCTGAATCGCATGAGACGGTGCGGAAATACCTGCGATTGGGCGATTATTCGTATCGACAACGGCAAGGACTGTATTGGCAGTACCAAGGTCGACACCCACTTTCAGGCGTCCCCGGAATTTCTTGCATTCGCCGGATTCTACCAGTTCTGCAAAATTAGATAAAGTTCGGTTTTTCAGTTCCATGTATGTAGCTCCAATGCTGTTTATTTGATGATTGTACCTGTTTTTTCACGATAACCGTCTCTTGCATGGGCGATGTCGGTGATGATAGTGCGGTGACCGCTGCCTTTGGATGCAAAGGATACGGCTGCTTCGATCTTTGGAAGCATGGAACCTGCAGTGAACTGATTTTCTGCGATATATTTGTTGGCATCGTCCACAGAAACAGTATCCAGCAGAGTCTCATTGTCTGTATCTTTGTTGAGGCTGACTTTTTCGACGCTGGTGAGGATCAGAAGTGTATCTGCATCAAGTTCTTCTGCAAGAAGCTCACTGGCAAGGTCTTTTTCGATGATGGCACTTGCACCGTGAAGGTCGATGCCCTGCTCCATAACCGGGATTCCGCCGCCGCCGGCAGCGATAACAACCTGTCCTGCATTTGCAAGAGTGCGGATGGTTTCGAGCTCGATAATTTTCTGCGGTTTAGGTGCTGCAAGGATTCTGCGGTATTCACCTTTGGCAGTCTCTGTAACGAAGTTACCTTTTTCCTCTTCGGATTCAGCTTCTTCGGAATTAAGAACTCGTCCGATGATTTTTTCCGGTTCGCCAAATGCTTCATCATATGGATCGATGACAACCTGTGTCAGGATAGTTGCAACCGGCTTGTAGATACCGCGGGAAAGTAATTCTGCGCGGATCGCGTTCTGAAGGTCATAGCCGATATAACCCTGACTCATGGCAGAGCATACAGACATCGGAGCAAAGGTATAGTCCGGATGTGCTTTTCCGAATTCATTCATTGCGGTATGGATCATGCCGACCTGTGGTCCGTTGCTGTGGGAAATGACAACATTTGCGCCTTCTTCAACAAGGTCTGCAATTGCTTTTGCTGCTTCACGGGTAGCCGTTTTCTGTTCAGGAAGTGTTGTGCCAAGGGCTTTGTGACCAAGAGCAACAACAACTGTTTTTTCGCTCATATGGATTCCTCGTTTCTTTTCATTTTTGCTGTAAATGAAGCTGTTTTCTATAATTTTCTATTATAAAAGAATGGAACCGGAATTGCAATGGAATTAAGGTAAAAAGATAGAAACCGTTACTGTTCACAGGTAACTAGAAACCTTGTGGCGTACGTGCTATACTGAGAGAAAATAAGGGGGTGCAGTATGAATTATAAAATCAGTAATTCAAAATTATCTGTAGAAATTTCCTCAAAAGGAGGAGAACTTCGTTCTATACAGGATGCAGAAGGAAAAGAATATCTGTGGCAGGGAGATGCGGATTCATGGACGGACAGAGGGCCGAATCTTTTTCCGTATATCGGGCGGATGACGGACGGACAGTATCGTTATCAGGGAAAGACGTATCATATGGATATCCATGGATTTTTGCCATATATGGAGATGAATCTGGTGGAGAAAAAAGAAGACGAGCTGGTTCTCAGGCTTCAGAATACACCGGAGACGGAGCTGTGTTATCCGTTTTTGTTTGAACTGGATATTTGCTGGAAACTGATAGAAGATACGCTTCAGATTACATATTATGTCAGAAATAAAGATATAAAGACGATGTATTTCGGTATTGGCGGTCATCCGGGATTCTGCGTGCCGATTGCGGATGGACTGGCATTTGAAGATTATCGCATTGATTTTGGAGAAAATGCGCAGTTGAGCCAGGTGGTTTTGTCAGATGACTGTTTTGTGGCGGAAAATACGGTGCCGGTGCCGCTTGTTGATGATCGTTATCTGCCGTTGCAGCATGGATTGTTTGACAGAGATGCGATCGTTTTGAATGAGATGCCGAAAAGCCTTATGATTGAGAGCAAAAAAGACTGCCGGAAGATTCGCGTGGTTTATGAGGATATGAATTATCTCGGAATCTGGCACTGGCCGAAAATGGAAGTAAACTATGTCTGCATAGAGCCGTGGAGTTCTCTGCCATCCCGAAAAGGAATCACAGAAGATCTGGAGACACAGCCGAATCTGCTTCGGTTAGAAAGTGGATGCGAATACCAAAATGCATGGAGTATTACCATAGAGAAATAAAAGCAGCAAATGAGCAAAGGAAAAGCCGCCTGTACGCAGGCGGCTTGTTTCCTTAACTTTTTGAGGGGGGAGATAGAGAGTGGTTATTCATCTATCCAATACCTATTATAAGCAGGAAATATGTTTAAACTGTGTACTAAATCTAAAAGAAAAATAAAACTTCTAAAGAAAATTTAAAGAAACTCTTTAATTTTTACAGGCTCTTGTAGCCTGGACCGAAACGTGCTAAAGTGTGCTTATCTGAATTTCAGTTCTTTGAAATTCATAACTTTCAATCGTCATTTCGACAATGATCCCATGAAGAATGCAATGTGAAAGGGGAAATGCCTATGGACTGAGGAACAATGCCGGTGTTTTATTATTTGAAACTATTTGACAGAAGTTTTTTGAAGTGAAAAGGAGTTCTTTATGAAAAACAGAATAATGAGAAAAATAGCGGCGGCAGGTATGGCAGTTTTCCTTGTCGGGATGTCGGCGGGAAGCGGATATATGTGGAAAGATGTGTCAGTTTATGCGGCGGAGGCAGGGCAGAGGAAAGAGGCGTGCATAGACGCAGGGGACAGTATGAAGCAAAGTGCGGGGACGGAGAAGCCTGCAGTGAGAGAAGATAAAGAAACAGTCAGTGAAGCGAACGAAATGAATGTAATGGAAAATGTAACAGAGGAAATTGTGGGCGCATCAGAGACTGTGGGTGTAGAATCAATTCTGGACGAAGCAGAACTCCCGGATAATGCATTGCCGCGGATTGGAAGCGAAGATTCAGAGGAAATTTCAGACAATCTATTTTCGGAAAATGAAAATGCGGATTCATTTTCCGATAGCAGTGGTGATACAGATACAAATTTACAGGCAGATCTGAGCCTGTCAGTTCAGTCAGAGGACGATACAGTCAAGGCCGGAAGTGATCTGGTATATACGATAACTGCCGAAAACACAGGGGGATGCGACTTTAAGGATCTGAGGATCAGCTACAATTTTTCAGAGAATGGTCTGTCTGGAGAGTGGTCGGAAGGTGCAGAAGATGCGGTGGGAAATACTGCATATATAGAGAAACTTGGAGTAAGTGAGACAAGGGTTTTGTATCTGACGGTGCATCTGCCGGAGGAAAGGACAACTGCCGTTTCTTTAGCGCTGACAGCAGCAGCCGGTAAAGTATCAGGAGATAATGATACAGGAGAAGCAGAAGAAATCGTAAAAAATGCAGAGCTGGTAACGCAGATTCAGGCGTTGCAGGCTGCATTTGAAGTGACCAAAACTGCAGACCGTTCTATGGCAGTTCCGGGGGATGAGATCCGTTTTCTGATCTGTATCAGAAATACCGGAGAGCGCACATTGCATTCAATTGTTACGACGGAGCGTTTTCAGCTTGGAAATGTACCGGTGAGATTTCTGGAAAAAGATGGTGTCAGACTGAATAAATCCAAAACAAAGGCAAAGATTGAGCAGATCGCACCCGGGGAAGCTTTCGGTCTGGAGGCGGTCGTGACACTGCCGGAAGGTCTGGAAGACCAGAATCTGGTCAATGAAGTTTCGGTGACGACTCTGGAAACAGGGGAGCAGACAAAAATTGCACAATCTGAAATACAGGTAAAAGCAGCGGAAGAAGAAAAACAGAAAGAAACAAATGCCGATATTGATGGAGAGATGGGAAGTGAGCAGGATGAGAGCAGGCCGGCATCCACACATCCAAAAACCGGAGATCCATATCAGCCTTTTCTGTGGCTTTTTATGCTCCCCGGTTCTGTGCTGGCTGTCGGTTGGCTCCGCAGCCGGATGTGAAATTTTAAAATATTTGCTTTATCAGCAGAAATTAAAGGATGTCGATGTGCTCACCGGCAAGTGCTTTATTCATGCTGCGGACAGCACAGAATTTACCGCACATGCTGCAGGTATCGCTGTGGTCATCTTCCGGCAGACGGTCATCGCGGATTGCTTTGGCAGTTTCCGGATCGAGTGCACATGCAAACTGAGCATCCCAGTCGAGGACACGGCGTGCATCTGCCATTTTATCATCAATGTCTCTGGCATGTGGGATCCCTTTTGCAATATCGGCAGCGTGTGCAGCGATTTTTGAAGCAATAATGCCCTGTTTTACGTCTTCTACATTAGGAAGAGCGAGATGTTCTGCAGGTGTGACATAGCAGAGGAATGCTGCACCATTCATTGCGGCAACGGCACCACCGATGGCAGCCGTGATGTGGTCATAACCAGGTGCGATATCGGTAACAAGAGGTCCGAGTACATAGAAAGGAGCACCCATGCAGATGGTCTGCTGAACTTTCATGTTTGCAGCAACCTGATCGAGCGGAACGTGTCCCGGACCTTCAACCATAACCTGAACATTGTGAGCCCATGCACGTTTGGTGAGTTCACCCAGACGGACAAGCTCTTCGATCTGGCAGACATCTGTGGCATCAGCCAGACATCCTGGACGGCAGGCATCACCGAGAGAGATAGTAACGTCATGTTCTTCGCAGATATCAAGGATTTCATCGAAATATTCATAGAACGGGTTTTCTTCGCCGGTCATGCTCATCCATGCAAAGACAAGGCTTCCGCCACGGCTTACGATATTCATTTTACGTTTGTGTTTTTTGATCTGTTCGATGGTTTTTCTGGTAATTCCACAGTGAAGTGTGACAAAGTCTACACCGTCTTCAGCGTGGAGACGGATGACATCAATGAAATCATGAGCAGTCAGTTCAGAGAGATCACGCTGGTAGTGGATCACGCTGTCGTACACCGGAACGGTTCCGATCATGGCAGGACATTCGTGTGTAAGTTTCTGACGGAATGGCTGTGTGTTGCCGTGACTGGAAAGATCCATGATTGCTTCTGCACCGAGATCAACGGCTTTCATGACTTTCTGCATTTCGATATCGTAATCCTTGCAGTCCCTGGAGACACCGAGGTTTACGTTGATCTTTGTGCGGAGCATGCTGCCGACACCTTCCGGATTCAGGCAGGTGTGGTGTTTGTTGGCACAGATCGCAACTTTGCCTTCTGCGACCAGTTCCATCAATTTCTCAACCGGCATATGTTCTTTTTCTGCAACGGTTTTGATCTGCGGAGTTACAATCCCTTTGCGGGCAGCATCCATCTGTGTTGTGTAAGTTGTCATATAATATATTCTCCTTTTATGTAAATGATAAGTGTTTGCATTGAGAGACGATAAATCCTGTGGTGGATTATCGTTAATTGATTCGTCCGAGCGTGTGATCAAGGGGACCGGAACCATGACCGAGGTTCATCTGCGATTTCAGAGCATCAGTGAGATACTGTTTGGAACGACGCACAGAAGCTTCGAGAGAAAAACCTCTGGCGAGGTTCGAGGCAATTGCGCTTGAAAGTGTGCAGCCGGTACCGTGAGTGTTTGGATTATCGACGCGTTCACCATGTATCCAGGTACTATGTCCATTCGCATAAAGAAGATCGTTGGCATCATTAATACAGTGTCCGCCTTTCAGAAGGACGGAAACATGGAATGTTCCATAAAGTGCACGCGCTGCGTTTTCCATAGAAGCGGCATCTGTGATCTGCATTCCGGTGAGGGCTTCTGCCTCTGGAATATTTGGGGTGATGACCTCGGCGAGTGGAAAAAGCTCTTTCTGGAGAGTTTCTTCTGCGTCTTTGTTCATCAGGCGATGACCACTGGTAGATACCATGACGGGATCCAGAACGATGTGGCGGGCCTGATACTGACGCAGCTTGGAAGCTACGTGTCGCATGATTTCAGAAGAAGAGAGCATTCCGATTTTGACGGCATCCGGAAAAATATCAGTAAAAATGCAATCGAGCTGATTATCGAGAAATTCAGACGATGTTTCCTGAATGCCGTAAACACCGGTCGTATTCTGTGCAGTCAGGGCGGTGATCGCGCTCATTGCATAAACACCGTTCATAATCATTGTCTTGATGTCGGCCTGGATACCTGCACCACCGCTGCAGTCACTGCCGGCAATTGTTAATACAGTTTTCATAATGTTTTTGTCCTTATCATGTTTAGATATATTCAAAAGTTATATCGTTTTCAGCTGTTCGAGCAAACGTCTGACAGCGGAAGTTTTGTCTGCTGGTTTGAAAAGTCCGCTGATGACAGCTGCTCCGGCAATTCCGCTTCCGGCAAGGTATGGAAGATTGTCACTGTTTACACCGCCGATCGCCACGACAGGAATCTTTACGGCCTGACAGATCGCTTTCAGGGTTTCGATGGGAAGCTGTGATACATTGGTTTTGGTCGTACTTCCAAAGATGGCACCGCATCCGAGATAATCAGCTCCGGCAGCTTCGGCGGCAAGAGCTTCTTCAACATTATGGGCACTCCCGCCAATAATGAAATCTTTTCCAAGAAGATTTCGTGCTTTCTGGATGCCCATATCGGAAAGACCAACGTGAACACCGGAAGCACCGGATTTCTTTGCAAGATCCGGGCGGTCATTGATGATCAGAGGAACCTGATAACGATCACATAAATCTTTCAGAAGAGATGCTTCTGTCAGGATTTCTTCATCGGACATATGCTTTTCACGAAGCTGTACACAGGTAACGCCTGCTTTCAGAAGCTCTTCTGTGACAGAGACCAGTGTTTCACCTGGTTTCAGCCAGCTCCGGTCAGTGACAGCATATAAATTTAATTGTCTGGCATTGATTTTCATAGATTTGTCTCCGTGTCAAAAATTTTTTTTTCCAGCACATCAAAAAGCTGTGTATGGAAAGTTCCGATACCACCATGGACGGCATCTGTCCGCTGTCCGGCACAATAAGCGACCTCTCTCCAGAGAGTTCCGGCGGCACAGGCTGCATCAAACGGTGAATCTGCTGTGCACAGGAATAAAGTGCAAAGTGCGGAAAGCATGCATCCACCGCCTGTAATGCGGCAGATTCTGGAATCACCGCCAGTGAGAAGCTGCGTGTTTTCTCCATCAGAGACAACGTCCATAGCTCCGGTGATCAGAACAGTTGTCCGAAAGAGATTTGCGGTTTGCTTTGCAGTAGAACAGACATCTGATTCGGTAAGATGCAGGGCACTTTCAACTCCACCATGGGAGCCGGGAGTAACACTGTCAGAAAAAAGAGCACAGAGAACGGCCGCTTCTTCCTGATTACAGCGGATCAGATCCGGGTATACCTGATCGAGCAGTTTTTTTATAGCTTTCTGACGAAAGATGCTGGCTCCGACACCGACCGGATCCAGTACTACGGGATGCCCGAGAACATTGGCTTCTTTTCCGGCATGGATACAGGCTTTGATTTTTGCATCGTCAGGAACTCCGGTGTTCAGGAGAGTTCCCTGACAAAAGCCCGTGATCTCTGCCGCTTCTTTGTCATCCTGCCCCATAACGGCACTTCCGCCAGCGGCCAGAAGAAGATTGGCAACATCCTGCATAGTCACCGGATTGGTGAGACAGTGGATTTTGGGCGCTTTCCTGCGGATATTTTGAAAAATTACTTCTATATTAGTAACGTGCGGCATAGATTATCTCCTGACTGTATGAAGTATCTGGCTTTTTTCAAAAACGCGAAGCAGTACAAAAGCGAGGACACTTCCTGCGAAGGTTGAGATAAAAAACGGAAGCATGTACACTGTGAATCCAGCCGGTGCAAGTCCCATAAGCAGTTTTGCGACAGGGTATGCGGCAAGTCCGCCGAGAATGCCGGTTCCGAGTGCTTCAGCAGCACAGGTAGGAGCAAGTTTTCCGGTCAGGCGGAATACCAGTCCGCAGCACAGTGCACCGAACATACTTCCCGGGAAAGCAAGCAGGCTTCCGATGCCGAGAAGATTACGGATCAGGCTTGCGCAGAATGCGATTCCGACACCCCACCATGGACCGAGGATGACGGTGGCAAATACATTGACCATGTGCTGGACAGGGGCGCACTTGCTTCCGGCAACCGGGACGCTGATCAGACTTCCGGCAACTGCAGCAGCAGTCAGAACGCCGGCAATGGCAAGTTTCTGGGTTGATGTTGTTTCATTTTGGTTCATAATAACCTCCTGTTTTTCCTGAGGATAGATGGCAACAAAAAAGAAGATACCGCGCAGGTACCTTCTCAACTTGTCTGATATCAAAAAGAAAATCCAGATGGAAACTCTTTATGGGCATTCGGTATATCCCTACGTTGGCATTATCCAAATCAGGTTAAGGGTCGAAACGAAGAAGTTTCCTCTCAGCCGGCTTAAGGCCAGCTCCCCTGTTTTTATTTACAGATATATTATACAGCCGGAAATGACAGATGGCAAGAAAAAAATCTGCTGCATTGAAAATAGAATGCACTTGTGCTATTCTGTAATGGAATATATCCGTTGGGAGAAACGGAGTAAATAACACATATATCCCGAGGCAGAGGAGGAAAATATGAAAGTATCAACACTATTAGAAGGTTTGGAATATATCTGCTGTCAGGGCAGTACAGGACAGGAAGTCACTACCGTTGTGTATGACTCCCGTAAAGTAGAAGAAAATTCGTTGTTTATCTGCATCCGTGGTGCGGTTGTGGACGGACACAAATTTGTACCGGATGTCATCGAAAAAGGTGCAAAAACTCTGATCGTTGAAGAAGAAGTTGAGGCTCCTTCAGATGTAACAGTGATCAAAGTTGCGGACACCCGTTATGCGATGGCATTTATTTCTGCGGCATATTTCGGTCATCCGGCAAAAGAACTCAAAACTATTGGAATTACCGGAACAAAAGGAAAGACAACGACAACTTACATGGTAAAATCGATTCTGGAAAATGCCGGTTATAAAGTTGGTCTGATTGGAACAATCGAGGCAATCATCGGAGATAAGCATATTCCGGCACACAATACGACACCGGAATCATATCTGGTTCAGGAATATTTTCGCAAGATGGCAGATGCCGGCTGTGACTGTGTAGTTATGGAGGTTTCATCACAGGGACTGATGCTTCACCGTACACAGGGATTTGTTTTTGACTATGGTATTTTTACAAACATTGAACCGGACCATATCGGACCAAATGAGCATAAGGATTTTGACGATTATTTAAGATGCAAATCCATGCTGCTCCGTCAGTGTAAAGTCGGAATAGTCAATCGCGATGATGAACATTTCGAGAGGATCATCGAGGGACATACCTGCACACTTGAGACTTACGGATTTTCTCCGGAGGCAGATCTGCGGGCCGAGGATGCACATATGGTAGGTGGCAGAGGCTATCTTGGAATTTCCTATCAGCTCAAAGGTCTGATGGAGTTTCCGGTAGAGATCGACATTCCGGGTAAATTCAGCATTTACAATTCTCTGACAGCAATTGCAATCTGTCGTCATTTTAATGTTTCACAGGAAAACGTCATTAAGGCGCTGAAAGTTGCAAAAGTAAAAGGTCGTATCGAGATGATCAAAGTATCTGATGAATTTACATTGATGATCGATTATGCACACAATGCGATGGCACTGGAGAGCCTTCTGACGACACTTCGTGAATATCATCCGCATCGTCTTGTATGTATGTTTGGATGTGGAGGAAACCGTGCAAAATCCCGCCGCTATGAGATGGGGGAAGTTTCCGGAAGACTTGCAGATCTGACGATCATCACATCCGATAATCCGAGATATGAGGAGCCGCAGGATATCATCAATGATATTAAGATCGGTATTTCAAAGACAGACGGCAAATATGTCGAGATCTGCGACCGTAAGGAAGCAATCGCATATGCGATCCACCACGGAGAACCGGGGGATATCATCGTTCTTGCAGGAAAAGGCCATGAGGATTATCAGGAGATCAAAGGCAAGAAATACCCGATGGATGAGAGAGTGCTGATCGAAGAAATCCTTCAGGAGGATAAAGAAAGAGCAGAAAAATAAATGACTTATGCGGATATTATCGTGGACATATCCCACGAAAAAGTTGACCGCAGTTTTCAGTATAAAGTTCCTGAAGAACTGCAGTACAAACTGCAGGTGGGAATGGTGGTGACGATTCCTTTTGGAAACGGAAACCACGAACGAAAGGGCTATGTGATCGGTCTTTCAGATACACCGGCATTTGATACATCACGTATGAAAGAACTTACGGGTATCTGCAGCAGTGAAGAAACTACGGAGGAGAGGCTGATTGCGCTTGCCGTGTGGATGAAAAAACAGTATGGCTCCACCATGGTTCAGGCACTGAAAACCGTTCTCCCCGTGAGAGAAAAGGTCAAAGCCAAAGAAAAACGATATATCATATTGAATGTCAGCGAAGAAGAGGCGGAAAAAATTGCAGGGAAGCTGGAGAGTGGACGATGTAAGGCAAGGGCAAGGCTTGTGCGGGCGCTTCTTGAGGAAAAGAAACTCGATTATACAAAAGCATCCAAAGAATTTGGTATGACTGCCTCTGTTCTTCGTCCGCTTGCGGATGAGGGAATTGTTCAGGTTGTGCAGGATGAAGTTTACCGCATGACTGTAGACGGGGCGAACATTCCGCATGAGGAACTTTCAATTCTTACAGAACCGCAGCAGGAAGCTTTTGACCAGATTCAGGAAGAATGGAAAGCAGACCCTCCCCGGCCGGTTCTGATTCATGGAGTCACCGGAAGCGGCAAGACACAGGTTTATATGAAACTGATCCGTCAGGTGATCGATGAGGGAAAACAGGTTATTGTGCTTGTTCCGGAGATTGCGCTGACATATCAGACAGTTCGGAGATTTTACGGCTGGTTTGGTGAAAAGGTTTCCGTACTGAATTCCCGTCTGTCCGCCGGAGAACGCTACGACCAGTTCAAAAGAGCCAAGCGCGGTGAGATCCAGATCATGGTAGGACCGCGTTCGGCGTTGTTTACACCGTTTTCAAATCTCGGTCTTATTATTATAGATGAAGAACATGAGCAGTCCTACAAGAGCGAAAACAGTCCGAGGTATCATGCGAGAGAGACTGCACTTTACCGTGCACAGATGGAAAATGCCCGCCTTGTCCTCGGTTCGGCGACACCGTCGCTGGAAGCCTATACGAAAGCGAAGAATGGTGAGTTCCGTCTTGTAAAGCTTAAAGCCCGGTTTGAAGACCGACCGCTTCCGAAGGTAAGCGTTGTAGATCTCAGAGAAGAATTGCGGGAGGGAAATCGTTCGGTTTTGAGCCGCAGTCTGACAAATGCTATCGAAAACCGACTGGAATGCGGAGAACAGGCAATTCTTTTTCTGAACAGGAGAGGGTATGCAGGATTTGTTTCCTGCCGTTCCTGTGGTGAAGTTCTGAAATGCCCGCATTGTGATGTGGCTTTGACGGAGCACAATAATGGCAGACTGGTCTGTCACTATTGCGGATATGAACAGCCACGGGTGGAAAAATGTCCGGTATGCGGTTCGCCTTATATCGGAGGATTTAAGGCAGGAACGCAGCAGATCGAGCAGGTTCTGCACAAGAATTTCCCAAAAGCGCGTATCCTTCGTATGGACTATGATACGACCAGAGCAAAAGGCAGCTACGAAAAGATATTGTCTTCGTTTGCAGCGCATGCGGCTGACATCCTCGTCGGTACGCAGATGATCGTCAAAGGACACGATTTTCCGGACGTAACACTGGTAGGGGCGCTTGCAGCAGATCTTTCCTTAAATGCAGCAGATTACCGTTGTGCGGAGCGGACGTTTCAGCTTCTGACACAGGCGGTAGGCAGATCGGGACGTGGAACGAAGCCGGGTGAGGCAATCATTCAGAGCTATCATCCGGACCATTACAGTATCCGGACCGCGGCAGAACAGGATTATGAAGCGTTTTATCAGGAAGAAATGGCATACCGCATGCTGATGGATTATCCGCCGGCAGCGCATATGCTTTCCGTGCTGGTATCAGGCGAGAATGAAGAGCTTCTGGAGCAGGGAATGGATTATCTTGCGAAGTTTGTGGAGCGGATCGCTTCCAGATATCGGATCCATGTGATTGGCCCTGCGTATGCGGCGGTCGGAAAGGTGAATGATATTTACCGTAAGGTTCTGTATCTCAAGCACAGAGATGAACGCATCCTAATGGATATCAAAGATAAAACAGAAAAGTACATTGAATTAAATTCCGGATTCAGGAGACTGTATATACAGTTTGATTACACTTAGGGTTAGAAAGTAGAAAATTACATAAGATAAAAAAGAGAGGAAGAAATAAAAATGGCAATCAGAGTAATCAGAACAGAAGAAGACCCGGTTCTGCGCAAGATCAGCAGACCGGTAAAAGAAGTAACACCGAAGATCATAACTTTGATCGACGATATGCTTGATACAATGTACGAGGCAATGGGCGTTGGTCTTGCAGCACCGCAGGTCGGCATCCTGAAACGTATCGTTGTAATCGATATCGGCGAGGGACCGATCGTTCTGATCAATCCGGAGATTCTGGAAACTTCCGGAGAGCAGACCGGCGATGAGGGCTGCTTAAGTGTTCCGGGAATGGCTGGTCAGGTAACAAGACCAAACTATGTAAAAGTAAAAGCCATGGATGAGGACATGAATGAAGTGATTTATGAGGGAACCGAGCTTCTGGCACGTGCATTCTGCCATGAGATCGACCACCTCGACGGAAAAATGTATACCGACCTGGTTGAGGGCGAACTGCACAGAACCAGTTATGACGAAGAAGACTGAGCTGGTATTTACAAGCAGACCCGTGTATTACGGAGAAAAGAGGAGCAGACTACTATATGAAGATTGTTTATATGGGAACACCGGACTTTGCAGTGCCGCCGCTTGCCGCACTTGTAAAAAACGGATATGAGGTTACCGCTGTAGTAACGCAGCCGGACAAACCAAAAGGAAGAGGAAAGACACTTCTGCCGACTCCTGTCAAGGAAGAGGCAATGAAACATGACATCCCGGTCTATCAGCCGCTTAAGGTACGTGATCCGGAATTTGTAGAAACATTAAAAGAACTTGAGCCGGATATGATCGTGGTTGCTGCATTTGGCCAGATTATTCCAAAGACGATTCTGGATATGCCCAAATATGGATGTCTGAATATCCATGCATCCCTTCTTCCGAAATACAGAGGAGCCGCACCGATTCAGCAGGCTGTGATTGACGGAGAAAAAGAATCTGGGGTGACGATTATGAAAATGGGTGTCGGACTGGACACCGGAGATATGATCTCCCAGGGAATCGTACCGCTTGCTGCGGATGAAACGGGTGGAAGCCTCTTTGACAAACTGGCAGAGGAAGGCGCTGAACTTCTGATCCGTACGATCCCGTCTATCGTGGATGGAACTGCGGTCTATACGAAACAGCCGGAAGAAAGCCCGACTCCGTATGCGGCAATGATCAGTAAAAAAATGGGGCTGATGGATTTTTCAAAGAGTGCCACAGAGCTGGAGCGACTGGTGCGTGGAATGAATCCATGGCCGAGCGCCTATACTTTCCTGAACGGAAAGACACTGAAGGTGTGGAAATGCTCTGTTGAAAGTGAAAATTGTGGAAAAGAGGCACCGGGAACCATCACCGGTGTGGATAAAAAAGGAATTCATGTAGCCTGTGGAACAGACAATCTGGTTCTTGAAGAAGTACAATTGGAAGGCAAGAAGCGGATGGAGACAGATGCTTTTCTTCGCGGCTATCAGGTAACAGAAGGTATTATGCTGAAAGATCATAAGGAGTGATGCGGATGTACGGATATGGTTATGGATATTACGGATTCGACTGGACTTATATACTGCTGATTATCGGAATGCTGCTGTCACTTGCTGCATCCGCAAGGCTGAAGAGTACTTTTTCCTGTTACAGGAGAATACGGAGTGCTTCAGGGCTTACCGGTGCAGAAACAGCAAAAAGAATCCTGCAGGCAGCCGGTATCACAGATGTGCATGTACGTGCAATTTCCGGAAGTCTGACGGACCATTATGATCCGCGGACAAAAACAGTAAGCCTTTCCGAAGATATTTACGGACAGACTTCACTGGCGGCTGTGGGTGTTGCTGCCCATGAATGCGGACATGCCATTCAGCATGCGATTGGTTATGCACCGCTTGAATTCCGAAGTGCGATTGTTCCGGTGGCAAACTTTGGAAGTACACTTTCCTGGCCGCTTTTTCTGATCGGGCTTTTTTCAGGAATCCGTCCGCTGGTGACAGCAGGTATTGTACTTTTTTCACTGGCAGTACTGTTTCAGCTTGTGACACTTCCTGTTGAGATCAATGCATCCTCACGTGCATTAAAGATGCTGCAGAGTACCGGAATCCTTGGGACAGACGAGACACGCGGGGCAAGAAAGGTACTGACCGCAGCTGCAATGACTTATGTGGCAGCGCTGGCAGCTTCCATATTACAGCTTTTAAGACTTTTGATACTTGCAGGAGGACGAAGAAGGGATGACTAACGGAATTAATACGAGAGAGATGATACTGGAGATTCTTCTTCAGATCAATGAAGAGGGAGAACACAGTCACATTGCAATTCGCAATGCACTCTCCAAATATCAGTTCCTTCCCAAACAGGAGAGAGCTTTTATCACAAGAGTGTGCGAGGGAACACTGGAATACAGAATACAGATTGATTATATTATTAATTCCTTTTCGAAAATTCCTGTTGATAAAATGAAAGCACCAATACGTGAAATATTACGAAGTGCTATCTATCAGATGAAATTCATGGATCGTGTGCCGGACAGTGCCGTCTGCAATGAGGCGGTAAAACTTGCACAGAAAAAAGGTTTTTATAATCTGAAACCTTTTGTAAACGGCGTTCTTCGGACTGCGGCAAGACAGATGAATGAACTGGAATACCCGTCAAGAGAAGAGAATCTTGTCCGCTATCTGTCCGTTCGTTATTCCATGCCGGAGGAGCTGGTAAACCGCTGGCTGGAAGATTATGGTGAGGAAACTGCCGAAAAAATACTTGCAGATTTCCTTAAAGAAAAACCAGTGACCATTCGCTGCCGTACATATTTGAATTCTGTTGATAAAATTTGCGACAGCCTGAAAAATCAGGGAGTTACCGTTGAACCGGCGCCATATCTTCCTTATGCAAAGCGCATTTCAGGATACAATCATATCCTGGCGCTTGATGCATTTATTCAGGGGAAAATCCTTGTACAGGATGTAAGTTCCATGCTTGTGGCGGAGATTGCAAACCCGTCCAGAGGAGATTATGTCATTGACATGTGTGCTGCACCGGGCGGAAAGAGTCTTCATATGGGAGATAAGATGGAAGGGTTTGGTACAGTAGATGCCCGTGATATCAGTCAATACAAGGTGAATCTGATCGAGGAAAATATTCAGAGAACCGGTTCTATTAATGTGCAGGCAAAAGTGCAGGATGCTACACTGTTTGATGTAGAATCCGAATGTAAAGCAGATATTGTTCTTGCAGATGTACCATGCTCCGGCTATGGTGTGATAGGCAAAAAACCGGAGATCAAATACCGTTCTACTGCCCAGAAGGAGGATGAACTGGTCATTCTCCAGAGAACAATCCTTGATAAGGCGGCAGAGTATGTGAAACCGCGCGGAGTGCTGATCTTCAGTACCTGCACGATCGCAAAAGAAGAAAACGAAGATAATATGATGTGGTTTATGAATAACCATCCATTTAAGCTTGAAAGCATAGATGACTGTATTCCGGAAGAACTTCGATCTGAGACGACTGCACTTGGTTATCTGCAGCTGCTTCCGGGAGTGCATGGAACAGATGGCTTTTTCATTGCAAAATTCAGAAGGAAATAATTATGACAGATATTAAATCAATGAATATGGAGGAGCTGAAAGAGCTTATGACGCAGATCGGTGAAAAACCGTTCCGCGCAAAGCAGATCTATGGCTGGCTGCATGAGCATCTTGTTACCTCCTATGATGAAATGGCAAATATTCCGAAGAGTCTGAAGGAAAAACTGAAAGATTATCCTATTACAGCCCTGGAAGAGCTGGATGTACAGACTTCAAAAGTAGACGGAACCAGAAAGTATCTGTTTCGTCTTTCAGATGGAAATATGATTGAAAGTGTTCTGATGCGTTATAAGTATGGAAATTCCGTCTGCATTTCTTCTCAGGCAGGATGTCGCATGGGCTGCCGTTTTTGTGCATCTACGATCGGTGGTCTGACGAGAAATCTTCTTCCGTCGGAGATGCTGGATCAGATTTACAGGATACAGACTTCCATCGGAGAGCGTATTTCCAATGTGGTGGTGATGGGAACCGGTGAGCCGCTTGATAATTATGATAATCTTCTCAGATTTATCCATATTCTGACAGAAGACGGAGGGATTCATATCAGTCAGCGAAATCTTACGGTATCTACCTGCGGGCTGGTTCCGAGAATTTATGAGCTGGCAGATGAAAAGCTCCAGATGACACTTGCAGTATCGCTTCATGCACCGAACGATGAAAAGAGACGGGAACTGATGCCGATCGCCAACAAATATTCCGTGGATGAACTTCTTGAAGCATGCCGATATTATTTTGACAAGACAGGACGCAGGATCACTTTTGAATACAGTCTGGTGGCCGGTGTGAATGACAGTAAAGAAAATGCACAGGAACTGGCCGGCCGCCTGAAAGGCCTGAACTGTCATGTAAACCTGATTCCGGTCAATCCGGTGAGGGAGCGTTCTTTCGTGCGTTCGACCCGTCAGGCAGTGGAGAATTTCAAAATAAATCTTGAAAAATGCGGAATTAATGGTACTATTAGAAGGGAAATGGGCAGCGATATTGACGGTGCCTGTGGGCAGCTAAGAAAAAGATACATGGAAAAAACAGAAAGTGAGAAGTGACATGAGGGTATATTCAGCTACGGATGTAGGCCAGAGAAGGAAAATGAATCAGGACTATGTGTTCGTTTCCGAAAACCCGGTTGGAAATCTTCCGAATCTGTTTGTCGTCGCTGATGGAATGGGCGGACATAATGCAGGGGATTATGCATCCTCACATGCAGTTCAGACTTTAGTGGACGAGATTCGAAGAGACGCGGATTTCAACCCAATCAAAGTGATTCGTCATGCCATCGAGACTGCAAATACGAAGATTCTGGACCGTTCCCGAAGTGATGAAAATCTGCGGGGAATGGGTACAACCATGGTAGTCTGCACGATCGTGGGACATTATGCATATGTGGCCAATGTCGGAGACAGTCGTCTGTATGTGGTACAGGGGGAGATACATCAGGTAACAAAAGATCATTCCCTTGTACAGGAAATGGTCCGCATGGGTGAGATTAAACCAGAGGAAGCCAGAAACCATCCGGATAAAAACATTATTACAAGAGCACTTGGTGCAGAGCGTACCGTAGATATTGACTTTTTTGACCTGAAACTGGAACCGGACAGTACGATCCTTATGTGTTCCGATGGTCTGAGCAATATGGTAGAGGACAGTGAAATCGAAAAAATCATACTGAACCAGACAGAAGAACTGCCGCAGAAGGGTGAAAGACTTCTGAGAGAAGCCAACCAGAACGGTGGTAAGGATAACATAGCAGTCATACTGGTAGAACCATTCACGAATGAGGTGGAAAAATGTTAAAAACAGGAATGATCATAGCAGAGCGCTATGAAATCTTAGGGAAGATCGGCACCGGTGGGATGGCCGATGTATATAAGGCAAAAGATCACAAACTGAACCGTTTTGTAGCGGTTAAAGTATTAAAACCGGAATTTCGGGAGGATACTACATTTATCCGTAAATTCCGCAGTGAAGCGCAGGCAGCTGCAGGACTGACACATCCGAATATTGTCAATGTGTTTGATGTAGGGGATGACGAGGGAGTTTATTACATTGTAATGGAGCTTATTGAAGGTATCACTCTGAAAGAATACATTGCCAAAAAAGGCAAACTCTCTATTAAAGAAGCAACCAGCATTGCCATTCAGGTATCCATGGGACTGGAAGCTGCGCATAACCACGGAATTGTACATCGTGACGTAAAACCGCAGAATATCATTATTTCAACAGATGGCAAAGTCAAGGTTACTGATTTCGGAATTGCAAGAGCAGCGTCCTCCAATACTATCAGTTCCAATGTTATGGGGTCTGTACATTACAGCTCACCAGAACAGGTACGTGGCGGATATAGTGACGAAAAGAGTGATATTTATTCACTCGGTATTACTTTATATGAAATGGTTACCGGACGTGTTCCGTTTGACGGAGACACAACGGTGGCAATCGCAATCAAACATCTTCAGGAAGAAATGGTTCCGCCGAGCGTGTATGCGGAAGAACTGCCATACAGCCTTGAGCAGATTATCCTTAAATGTACACAGAAGAGTGTAAACCGTCGTTACGGCAAGATGGAAGATGTGATTGCAGACCTGAAGCATTCTCTGATCGAACCGCAGGGAGATTTCGTTAAATTATCTTCTGTAGATAATGAGGCAAAGACTGTTGTGATTTCTGATGAAGAACTCGGAGAGATCAAGCACAGTCCGAAGAAACGTACATCAGACATCGCACAGCTTGAAGATGAGGAATACGACACTGATTATGATGACGGTGAAGATGATTATGATGACGATGGTGATTATCGCCGTAAGCGTTCCTCCGATAAGAAATCCAGGAAGAAACATAAAGCACCAAATACCGGTCTTACGATCCTTGCACTTCTTGCAGGTGCGGCTGTTCTGGTTGCTGCAATCTTCTTTATCGGCAAAGCAGCCGGTATCATTGGCGGTGACAGCAGTGCAGACACTTCACAGACAGGACAGAATACCGATGCTTCGACAGATGAAGAAGGAATGGTGGTTGTTCCGAATCTGGTAGGCAAGACTGAAGAAGAAGCAGCTGCACTTCTTGAAAAAGAAAAACTCGGCAAGCAGATGATGGGAGAAGAAAGCTCCACACAGGAAAAGGGACGCATCTCTTCTCAGAATATCGCAGCCGGAACAAAGGTTGAGCAGTATACAACTCTGAAATACTACATCAGCAAGGGACAGCAGGCTGTTACAATGCCTGACCTTTCAGGAGAGAGCGGAGTGGATGCAAAACAGACACTGGAAGATCTCGGACTTACAGTAAATATTCAGAAAGCATACAGTGAAGATGATGGAAGTGGTTATCCGCTGGTAAATCCGGGATATGTAGATTCTTATACACCGGAAGCTGGAAGCAGTGTAAGTGCAGGCGATGAAGTAACTCTGGTTGTCAGCCGTGGTCTTGATTATGGCAACAGTGTATCCGTACCGAGTGTTGTCGGCATGACAGAAAACGATGCGATCACTACACTTGGCAAATGGATCGATGTTCAGGTAACAGAGCAGCAGAGTACAGATGTGGCAGCAGGAGAAGTTATTTCTCAGAATCCGGAAGCTGATACGACAGCAGATCCGGATCAGCCGATCACAATCGTAGTCAGCAGTGGTAATGAGGCACCGGCAGCGCAGACAGATAATACAGCTTCTGCAGCAGATACTCAGACAGATAATACGGCAGCAACACAGTCAGCAGCTGATACAAGCGCACAGCAGAGTGCTGCTGTGGCAAATGGTGAAGTATGGAAATGTACACAGACTTTAAATACACCAACCGGTTATCAGGGCGGAGCAATTCGTCTGGAACTGATTCAGGAAGTAAATGGAGAGATGACATCTACACAGGTTGTGGACGGAGAAAAACTTACTTTCCCATATACACTGGATATCACCGGTGCACCGGGAGTCAGTGCCGGTACATTGTATGTATCTGAACAGATAAATGGTACCTACCAGCAGCTTGGACAGTACCCGATCACTTTCCAGAAAGCCGAGTAATCCATGCAGGGAAAAATCATAAAAGGAATTGCCGGTTTCTATTATGTATACGGAGAGGATGAGATGCTTTATGAATGTAAGGCAAAAGGAATCTTCCGTAAAGATAACCAGAAACCGCTGGTAGGCGATAATGTGGAGATTACAGTTCTTGATGAACAGGAGCACACCGGAAATCTGATCAGGATTCTTCCACGTAAGAATTCGCTGATCCGTCCGGCTGTGGCAAATGTGGATCAGGCATTTGTGATCTTTGCAATGGAAAATCCAAAACCGAATTTTATGCTTCTGGACCGTTTCCTGATCATGATGGAACAGTCAGATGTTCCGGCAGTGATCTGTTTTAATAAAAAAGATCTTGCATCGGAGCAGGAAGTGACAGAGCTTTATGAAACTTACAAAAACTGTGGTTATCATGTGATTCTGTCCAGTGCCCTCGAAAAGGAGGGGCTGGAGGAAATCCATGAGATTCTGAAAGGAAAGACAACTGTAGTTGCCGGGCCGTCCGGAGTCGGAAAATCATCACTGACCAATCTTTTACAGGGAGAGGTGCAGATGGAGACGGGTGAGATCAGTAAGAAACTGAAAAGGGGACGTCATACGACACGCCACTCGCAGGTTATTCCTGTCGGAGAAGATACGTTTCTTATGGATACGCCGGGATTTTCTTCTCTGTATCTGACAGATATGGAAGAGCAGGATCTGAAAGATTATTTTCCGGAGTTTCGAAAATATGATGAAGAATGCAGATTTCAGGGATGCAGGCATATTCATGAACCGGGATGCAGAGTAAAAGAAGCACTCGAGGACGGAAAAATCAGCAGCATCCGATATGAAGATTATCTTAGTTTATATGAAGAATTAAAAGAGAAAAGGAGATATTAAATGGAGTATCGATTGTGCCCCTCAATTTTGTCCGCAGACTTTAATCGCCTGGGAGAACAGATTCAGACTCTTGAAAGGGCCGGAGTCAAATGGCTTCACATTGATGTAATGGACGGAGATTTTGTACCAAGTATTTCATTCGGAATGCCGGTGATCAAATCAATCCGCAAAGAATCCAGAATGTTTTTTGATGTACATCTGATGGTTTCTGCACCGGAGCGCTACATTCAGGATTTCGTAGAATGTGGAGCGGATTCTATCACAGTACATGCAGAGGCCTGTGAAGATCTTGAAAGGGCAATTGAACTGATCAAGGATGCCGGTGTAAAAGTCGGAGTATCCATAAAGCCTGCTACACCGGTTAATGACATCAGTCACCTTCTGGAAGATGTTGATATGGTACTGATTATGACAGTACAGCCGGGATTCGGTGGACAGAAATATCTGACAGAGTGTACAGAAAAGATTGAAGAACTGAAAGAAATTATTGACAGAGAAGAGCTGAATGTTGATATAGAGGTAGATGGCGGAATCAATGATGAAACGATCGAAACCGCTATGAAAGCAGGGGCAAATGTTCTTGTTGCAGGTTCTTATGTATTCAACGGTGATCTGGAGTCCAATGTGCATAAGATTCAGAAAAGAATGAAAGAGATCAGCGAAAAGATCGATTGAGGAACAATATGAAAGATGTGATCATCGTAAGCGGGGGCAATATCCAGAGAGATTTTGCCCTCGATTTTTTACAGAAAAATAAAAAAGAAAATGCATGCCTGATTGCAGCAGACAAAGGTGTGGAATTTTTTGTCGGAACAAACTGGGTGCCGGATGTAGCTGTTGGAGATTTTGACAGTCTTTCTTCTGCCGGAGAGAAGTACCTGAATACTTTGAAGGAAACAGAAATCGTACGCCTGAAACCGGAAAAAGATGATTCTGATACGCAGTCTGCGGTGAACTTTGCAATTGACAGAGGGGCGAAAAACATCACGATTTTTGGAGCAACCGGTAATCGCATCGACCATCTGATTGCAAATTTCGGACTGCTGGTGCTTGGCAGAGAGCGTGGCGCAGATATCACGCTGATCGATCAGTGGAATTATATGAAACTGATAGAGAGTGGCACTGTGCTTAAGAAGAAAACGCAGTTTGGAAAATATGTGTCATTTTTTTCTCTTGAGGGCGATATGCCGGGGCTGACGCTTGTGGGATTTAAGTATCCGCTTAATCACTATCATCTCAGATTCTCGGATAGTGGACTGACTGTCAGCAATGAGATCGAAGCGGAAGAAGCAGTCGTGTCATTTGATGGAAAAACTCTTCTGATGCTGATGACAAGAGACTGACAACAGAACGGAGTGGAAAAAGCTTTGACAGAATATGAGCTGATACGTTCCAGAAGAAAATCTCTGGCGATTCAGGTAAAGCCGGATGGCGGCGTGATCGTACGGGCACCGCTTCGTCTGGCGAAATATCGGATAGAGAGATTTATAACGGAGCATGAAGACTGGATTCGGATGCAGCAGAAAAAGGTTGAAAAATACAGAGAACAGATACATATCATTACAGAAGAAGAGCGGCAAAATGGTATACTACGGGCAAAGAAAATTTTTCCGGAGCGTACGGCATATTTTGCGAAGCGTATGGGAGTTACGTATAAACGTATTACGATCCGGGAGCAGAAGACCCGGTGGGGAAGCTGCAGTTCGGCCGGAAATCTGAATTTTAACTGGAAACTGGTTCTGATTCCGCCTGAACTTCTGGATTATGTAGTTGTTCATGAACTTGCGCACCGCAAAGAGATGAATCACTCGCCGCGTTTTTGGGCAGTAGTCGAAAAAGAACTGCCGGATTACCGCGATCGGCGGGAAAAATTAAAAATACTGGGAAGACAACTGGGATGACCCATTAGGAAAAGAGGGAGAATATGCCGGGAACAATTATCTGCTATGGAGATTCAAATACGTATGGTTATGATCCACATGATCAGATGGAAGGACGCTATCCGAAGGATGTCCGCTGGACTGGAATCCTTGAGACGGAGACATCCTGGAAGATTGAGAATCACGGAGTGAATGGAAGAAGTATTCCACATACTGTAAGCACTGTGAAGTTTGCCTGTGATCAGGTAAGGGACTGGCACAGACGTCCGAATTCGGTGTGGCTCTGGGTAATGCTCGGGACAAATGATCTTCTTGAGAATCCGGATTTTACAGCGGCAGATGTGGCAAAACGTATGGAACGTTTCCTGAAAAGGCTTATGGAGGAAGCGGGGCTTGCAAGCCGTAAAATGAAACTCCGGCTGATTGCGCCTCCTGCGATGCAGGAAGGAGCGTGGGTGGACCGGCCGGAACTTCTTACGGAATCCCGGAATCTCGGAAAAGAATATCAGAGGATCGCGCGCCGGGTAGGTGTTGCTTTTACAGATGCAAGTGGGTGGGAAATTCCGACCATTTATGATGGAGTGCATTTTACGGAGGAAGGACACCGGATGTTTGCCGAAAAGATCCGCGAGGAGATAAAGATATAAAATGAAAAGCAGAGAAAGAGGAGCAGTATGGTAAAGGTAGATCTGATCACAGGATTTCTCGGATCGGGAAAGACTACATTTATAAAACAATATGCGCGCTATCTGATGGAACAGGGACAGAATATCGGGATACTGGAAAATGATTTCGGGGCGATCAATGTAGATATGATGCTCCTCCGGGAACTGGAAGGCGCGAACTGCGAACTGGAAATGGTTGCGGGCGGATGTGATAAAGACTGTTATCGGAGACGTTTTCGCACAAAACTTATCGCAATGGGAATGTGTGGATATGACCGTGTGCTGATCGAACCGTCAGGGATTTTTGATGTTGATGATTTTTTTGACGCATTGAACGAGGAACCCCTTGATAAATGGTATCAGATCGGAAATGTCATTACCGTGGTGGATGCGTGTCTGGAAGAAAATCTTTCAGAAGGTGCGGACTATATTCTGGCATCGGAAGCGGCAAATGCGGGCTGCATTTTGCTGAGCCGTACGCAGCAGGCATCAGAGGGACAGATAAAGGCAACGGTTGCGCATATCAACCGTGCTTTAGAGAAAATTCACTGCAAAAGAGCTTTGAAAGATGAAGTGATCTGTGGAGACTGGGAAGATTTTTCTGAAAAAGATTACAAAAAAATTTTGGAATCCGGTTATCAGGTCGAAGATTATGAAAAAATGTATATAGAGCAGGACGAGATCTTCCAGTCACTGTTTTTGATGGACGAAGGAATTTCTCCAATGAAAGCCAAAGAGGCGGTAAGGGAGATTTTTGGAGACCCGGAATGCGGACAAGTCTTCCGTATCAAGGGATTTTTGAAAGACGGAAATGTATGGCAGGAGCTGAATGCGACAGTCCATGAGCTGACTATGCATCCGCTGGAAGCAGGGCAGGATGTGCTGATTGTCATAGGCGAACAGATGAATGAAGAAAAGATACGAGGATATTTGAAAAAATGAGTGTAAGAGTTTTATTTACAGATCTTGATGGAACATTATTAAACGATGCAAAAGAAGTTACCCCGGGAAATCAGGCGGCTATCGATGAGGCCCTCGCAAAGGGACACAAGATCGTGGTCTGCACGGGAAGACCGCTTGCAAGTGCCAAGGTCTGTGCTGCAAAGGCGGGACTTGATAAAGAAGGCTGTTATGTGATCTGTTTTAATGGCGGACAGATTTATGATCCATATCATGAAAAAAACGTTTATGGTAAGACTTTTTCGAAAGAAATCGCAGTAAAGATCATAAATGAGGCACTGAAACGTGACCTGCACATTCAGGGGTATAATGATACAGAGATTCTTGCTGTACGGGATACGGAGGAATTAAGAAAGTATTCGGCTGTGAACCACCTTCCATATAAAATTGTGGCGGATGCGGCGGCAGTGGTACCGAAAGATCCATATAAGCTTATTGCAATCTCTTCCTCAGGAGCAGAGGAAAGAGCTAAAAATCTGAAATTTCAGAGAGAAGTAATTGAACCGCTGACAGGAGAAGTGCACAGCTTTTTTTCCAATGACCGTTATCAGGAGATTGTCCCGGAAGGTATTTCAAAAGGCTTTGCGGTCAGATGGTTCTGCGATTATGTGGACGTACCGATTGAAAATTCCGTTGCAGCCGGAGATGCGCAGAACGACATTGAAATGCTGAAAGCTGCTCATGTCGGAGCCGTTATGTGTAATGCATATCCGGGTATCGCAGAATATGGAAATTATGTTACTGAGCATGACAATAATCATGATGGTGTGGCAGAGATCATACGTAAGTTTATTCTGAGAGAAGACTGAAAGCCGGACAGGAGGGAGATATGGACTTTTCTTCCGGTGTGTGATAAAATTGTGTGAGTATAAATTTCAAATAATAAAATACGAAATGGAGAAATATAGAAAATGAAACTTGGAATCGTAGGTCTGCCAAACGTAGGCAAAAGTACACTGTTTAATTCACTGACAAAAGCAGGAGCAGAATCCGCAAACTATCCGTTCTGTACCATCGACCCAAACGTCGGTGTGGTTACTGTTCCGGACGAAAGACTGAAACTGCTCGGAGATTTTTACCACTCTAAGAAGGTGACACCGGCTGTTATCGAATTTGTTGATATCGCGGGTCTGGTAAAGGGTGCATCCAAGGGTGAGGGTCTTGGCAACCAGTTCCTTGCAAATATCCGTGAAGTAGATGCAATCGTACATGTAGTGCGCTGCTTTGAAGATCCGAATGTCATTCACGTAGACGGAAGTATTGATCCGCTTCGCGACATCGAGACGATCAATCTTGAGCTGATTTTCTCTGATATCGAAATTCTTGAAAGAAGAATTGCAAAAGTAACCAAGACTGCACGTATGGATAAGGAAGCTGCCAAAGAGCTTGATTTCCTTCAGAAAGTCAAGAAACATCTGGAAGACGGTAATATGGCGATCACTATGGAACTTGAGAGTGAGGATGAAGAAGGATGGATGGGAACATACAATCTTCTTACATGGAAACCGGTGATCTATGCCGCAAATGTAAGCGAAGATGATCTGGCAGATGACGGTGCGTCCAACGATTATGTACAGGCAGTAAGAAAGTACGCAGCAGAGCAGAAGAGCGAAGTTTTCGTAATCTGTGCAGAGATCGAAGAAGAAATTTCCGAACTGGATGATGACGAAAAGAAAATGTTTCTCGAGGATCTCGGACTGAAAGAATCCGGTCTTGAGAAGCTGGTAAAAGCAAGCTACAGTCTTCTGGGACTGATGAGCTTTCTGACATCCGGAGAAGATGAGACACGTGCGTGGACGATCAAAACCGGAACAAAAGCACCTCAGGCAGCAGGTAAGATCCACACAGACTTTGAAAGAGGATTCATTAAGGCAGAAGTTGTCAATTATCAGGATCTTCTTGACTGTGGTTCCTATGCAGGTGCAAGAGAAAAAGGTCTTGTACGTATGGAAGGTAAAGAATACATCGTGCAGGATGGTGATGTGATACTGTTCAGATTCAATGTATAATGGATTGCAGATAAAGGATCTTGGTTAAGATCCGGAATAAGGGAAGGTGTTTTATGAATCTTTCAATTCGATTTCCTAATATCAGTGCTTATTTTGAGGGGATGAATAAGTCGTTTACGGTTTTCGGATTTGAGATCACAGTATATGGGATACTGGTAGCGGTTGGAATGCTTTTCGGACTTGCAGTTATAATGCTTCAGGTCAGAAAGCATAAAGAAAACCCGAATCTCTATCTGGGAATGGTACTTATCTCACTGATCGGCGGGTTGATCGGTGCAAGATTGTATTATCTTGCATTTTCGTGGGAGTCTTTCAGCGGAAAGCCATGGACAGAACTCATCAATATCCGTGGGGGCGGACTTGCAATATATGGAGGAATCTTCGGCGGCGCGCTGGCAGGATTTATTTACTGTAAGATACGTAAAGTTTCTTTTGGGCAAATGGCAGATACTGTCAGTATAGGATTGCTGACAGGGCAGATAATAGGTGTATGGGGAAATGCATTTAACAGAGAGGCCTTTGGTGAGTACACAGACAGTCTGTTTGCAATGCAGATTCCACTGGAATCGGTCCACAGCAGCGCAGTGACCAAACAGATGAGGGACAATCTGGTGATGGTACTTGATGAACCTTTTATACAGGTACATCCGCTGTTTCTCTATGAGAGTATCTGGTGCCTTCTTCTGCTGATCGTTCTTTTGATCCTTGGCAGAAGAAAAAGTTTTCAGGGAGAAATTTTTCTTTGTTATCTTGCCGGATACGGACTGGGTAAATGTGGAATCGAGTGGCTCCGCACGGACAGCCTGTATATTCCGGGAACTAAAATATCCGTTTCCCTTCTTGTATCTGCAGTGCTCTTTCTGGTCTGTGGAGTGACGGCTTCGGTACGTCATATCCTCTCCAGAAAACGAAATGCACTTCGCAGCCGCAGGAGAGAGGAGGCATATGTGCCGGACGAAAACACAGATGGAAGCAGACTCGGGAATGTTCAGAACTTTGAAAATGTTCAGGATGAATTCAAAGAAATTCTGGACAGGCCGGAGACTTCGGCACCTTCAGAGCAGACTGAACCGGAAGATCAAAAGCAGGAAGGATCTTCAGAAACAGCTTCCGCTCAGCCGGAAACTGGATCGGATCATGATCAAACTGAATAAATGAGCAAAAGGTTCTCCATGTTTATGACGTGGGGAGCTTTTTTTGTGTAATAGGAAATTACTCCGTAATGTTCCTGTTACACAAAAACGCTCCGCGAGGATGCGACCAGATGCATGAGGAATATGTCTGCTAAAGCAGACTGCATCTGGCGCGCAAAGCGTAGCAAGTCCCTCAAAGATTGAGGGATTCAGGGAGTTTGAAGCGGACTTGTCCGCTTTGTTCTAACAGAACCAAAATAATACTTTCAAAGTACTGAATTGTTTGGAAAAAATCTACGATTCCCACTTGTAATTTAGGGGTAAATAGGGTAGAATGGCAATATAAGTGGTAGAAAGTGGTGAATAGTGGTGGCAGATGGAGGGAATGTGGCAGATTCCACCGTTTCCATCCGAGGATACGAAGGGGAGAATCGTATCTGAGAGAGTAGGTGAGTAAAATGTTCATGGGCGAATACAATCATACAATCGACGCGAAGGGGCGTCTGATCATCCCTTCCAAGTTCAGGGAACTCCTGGGAGAAGAGTTCGTACTGACCAAGGGACTTGATGGTTGTCTTTCTATTTATCCGATGGACGAATGGAAAGCCTTTGAAGAAAAACTCAGAGCCTTACCACTTACAAATAAAAACGCCAGAACCTTCACACGTTTCTTTGTAGCAGGTGCGACAAACTGTGAACTGGACAAGCAGGGGAGAATCCTTGTACCACAGACGTTACGGGAATTTGCTGGTCTGGAAAAAGACGTTGTACTTACCGGAAATCTGAACCGCATTGAAGTTTGGAGCAAAGAAAAGTGGAGCGAGAACTGCGATTATGATGATATGGACAGTATCGCAGAGGGAATGCAGGATATGGGTATCATCATCTAAGCATTACGCCGGAAAGAAATCCCACAGGAGACGGATATGGAATTTAAACACAAATCTGTATTACTGGATGAAACCATTGAAGGTCTGAGTATCAGACCAGATGGCATCTACGTGGATGGAACTCTGGGAGGAGCGGGGCACGCAAGTGAAGTGTGTCAGAGACTTTCTGCCAAGGGGAGATTTATTGGCATAGATCAGGACCAAGATGCGATAATTGCTGCGAGTGAAAGACTGGCTGCCTATGAGGACAGAGTGACGATCATTCGCAGCAATTATTGTTACATGGTAAATGAACTTAAGAATCTGGGCATTCAGAAAGTCGATGGAATCGTTCTTGATCTGGGAGTTTCATCTTATCAGCTGGATAACGAAGAACGTGGCTTTACCTACAGGGTAGATGCACCGCTTGACATGAGAATGGATCAGAGACAGAGTCGCACAGCTGCTGACATTGTCAATGGCTACGACGAAAAAGAACTTTACCGGATCATTCGTGATTACGGAGAAGATAAATTTGCAAAAAATATTGCGAAGCATATTGTGGCTGCGAGAGCAAAGGCACCGATTCAGACAACCGGAGAACTGACAGAGATTATCCGTCAGTCCATTCCGATGAAGATTCAGGCGACCGGAGGGCATCCTGCAAAGAGAACTTTCCAGGCAATCCGAATCGAACTGAACCGTGAACTGGATGTCCTTCGAGAATCCCTGGATGGTATGATTGATCTGCTTGATGATGGCGGAAGAATCTGCATCATCACTTTCCATTCACTGGAGGACAGGATCGTAAAAACGATTTTCCGCAAAAATGAAAACCCGTGCACATGTCCGCCGGATTTCCCGGTATGTGTATGTGGTAAGGAATCAAAAGGAAAAGTCATTACAAGAAAACCAATCCTGCCAAGTAAGGTCGAGATGGAAGAAAATCCGCGATCAAAAAGTGCAAAGCTGAGAATTTTTGAGCGAAGATATAAGAAATAGAAGTAAGAAGTAATTTAGATAGAAAGTTGTGAGTCAGAGATGGAGAGGACAAACAGAGCGGTCACATCCAGAAAAAACAGAACAAACGCAGGAAATGTCCGCGGAATGTACGTGGACGGAAATGCCGCACGGAGACTTCAGGAAGTACCTGCAAGAAAATATCAGACAGCAGGAGTGCAGACAGCCAAACGTGTCCGCGAGGAACGCGCAGCAGAGAAATCCCGTCAGCTCAGCCGGGAGACACAGAGAAACAGAGAGAAAGCAAAGAGTATGGGACGTGGTTTTGTACTGTTCCTTGCAGTTGTCAGTGTGGCAGTACTTTTTTGTTGTGTGAATTATCTGCAGCTCAAATCAGATCTTACAGGCAAAATGAAGACTGTCGCAGTTCTGGAGACAGAATTATCTCAGGTAAAAGAAGATAACAATGCATACGAAAGTCAGGTGACTTCTGATGTAGACCTGAACACCATCAAAAAACTCGCAATCGGTCGTCTGGGTATGAATTATCCGACAGATGACCAGAAAAAGACATACAGCATGCCGAGTAACAGTTATGTAAGACAGTATCAGGATGTGCATTAAACAAGAGGTGAGAATTTGAGTAATACCAGACAGAGGAATCACAGGAAACCTCAGAAAAAAATTAATCACTTGATGAGAGGAAAGCTAGTAGGACTATTTGCAGTAGTGTTACTAGCTTTAGTTTGTTTGCTGGGGCGAATCACATACATCAATGCTACAAGCGGGCAAAAATACAAGAAACAGGTGCTGACACAGGCGCAGCAGAAATACGAGAGCAATGTGCTTCCGGCCAAACGTGGTGATATTTACGACCGGAACGGCAACATTCTTGCAACGAGCCAGAAGGTTTACAATGTGATTCTGGATTGCAAAACCGTCAATTCCGATGAGGATTATGTAGAGCCTACCGTGAGGGCGCTGGTGGATGTTCTTGGGCTGGACGAAAAAGATATTCGTTCGAAGCTTTCGGCAGAAGATACAAAAAACAGCCAGTACCAGATAATCAAAAAACAGATTTCCATGGATGAAAAGAAAGCATTTGAAGATTATCAGACACCGGGAGAGGACAGCGAACTCTCAGATGCACAGAAAGCAGAGCGTAGCAATGTCAAGGGCGTATGGTTTGAAGAAGATTATCTTCGTACTTATCCTTTTAATGATCTTGCATGCGATACAGTAGGATTTACTCTGGCACGTGACACCGCCGATGTAGGTCTGGAAAGCTACTATAACAGTACTCTGATGGGCGCTGATGGCCGCCAGTATGGATATATCAATGACAATTCCGATGTAGAGCAGACAATCATCGATCCAAAAGACGGACAGAGTATAGTCACTTCACTGGATGTCGGTGCACAGCAGATTGTTGAAAAATATGTCAATGGATTTAAAACTGCAATGGGAGCTAAGAATATCGGTGTGATCGCAATGAAGCCTTCGACGGGTGAAATCATTGCCATGGATGGCGGTGACCGTTATGATCTGAATAATCCGCGTGATCTGTCCGGTAAACACAGTGAAGAAGAAATCGCCGCGATGAATGATGAGGAGACGGTAGAAGCGCTGAACTCCATGTGGAGCAATTTCTGCATTACCGAAACCTATGAGCCCGGATCTGTAGTAAAACCGATCGTCATGGCAGGGGCGCTTGAAAAGGGTAGAATTTCTGAGTCAGATACATTCAACTGTGACGGTGGACAGATATTTGGTGCAAATGGTGATACATACATCAAGTGTGCGGTATGGCCGGATGCGCATGGTACAGAAGCGCTTCGTGATGTAATCGCGAACTCCTGTAATGATGCAATGATGCAGATCGCAGCCAAAATGGGAACGGAACAGTTCCTGAAAGCGCAGACGTTATTTAATTTCGGATCCCGTACCGGTATCGATCTTCCAAATGAAGGTTCCGGTGTAATTCATACAGAAGAGACAATGGGAGAGACCGAGCTTGCCTGCTCTGCATTTGGACAGGGATTTACCTGTACGATGCTCCAGGAGATCAATGCGATGTGTTCGGTTATTAACGGCGGTTCCTATTATCAGCCGCATCTCGTGACAGAAATTCGTGACAGCAGCGGTTCCACGGTCAAAAAGATCGATCCGATTTTGATGAAACAGACTGTATCTTCTGAGATTTCCGCAGATATCCGTTCTTACATGGAAGCCAGTGTGCAGGAAGGTACCAGCCGTACGTCTAAGGTAGAGGGATACAGTTCAGGCGGTAAGACCGGTACAGCAGAAAAACTTCCGCGAGGCAACGGCAAATATCTGGTTTCTTTTATTACATTTGCACCGGTAGATGATCCGCAGGTACTTCTCTATGTCGTTGTAGATGAACCAAATACAGAAGATCAGGCAGACAGTAAATATCCACAGTATATTGCACAGGGTATTCTTTCAGAACTTCTTCCGTACCTGAATGTCGCTCCGGATGAATCCGAAGACGGAAGTGTACCGGAGACAGAACTTTGGGAAAAATTCAAAGGAAATCTGGTAGATGTATCCGGAAGTAGTGTAGATGAACAGGGGAATCTCGTAGACGGAAACGGAAACCGTGTGGATCTGGAAGGCAACCGTATCGATGAGAATGGCTATCTGTTGGATGACAACGGAGAACATAAGCTTGACGATAACGGCGAGTATATTTTATCTACACACATTATCACATCGACGGGCGATTCATCGTCCGGAGACACACTGAAAGAGGCAATTTCCGATACAAATGTACCGGCCCCTCCGGAAGAGGATGAGTCCGAAACAACAGAGAACAATGACATGGAAAGTGAAGGAATTACCAACGAAGAGGCCGGACTTGACTAAATAAAATAACAGAAGTATCCTCCGGGAACGCGTCATATATTATTATGACATTGCCCGGGGGATTTTTTGTGCAAAAAAAGAATGCATTTTATAAAAGAAATTATACGTTTCACAAAAGAAAAGTATGGATCGTCTTTTTACTTTGCATGGCGATGACGGCGGGACTCATTGGAAGGCTGGTCTATCTGATGGGATTCCGATCGGATTATTATTATGAAAAAGCAGAGAATCTGCATGAGAGGGAGCGTGACATCAAGGCTGCAAGAGGAAAGATCCTGGATACGACCGGAAAAGTACTTGCGGCGAACAAAACTGTATGTACGGTCTCGGTGATACACAGTCAGATAAAAGAGCCGGAAAAAGTCATCCACCTGCTTACGGAAAAACTGGGGATATCGGAAGAAACTGTGCGCAAAAGGGTGGAAAAAGTTTCTTCCATCGAGCGGATCAAAACAAATGTGGAGAAAGAGACCGGTGATGAAATCCGAAATGCTGGACTTGCCGGGATAAAAGTGGATGAAGACTATAAGCGTTATTATCCGCTTGGGGATCTGGCGTCCAAGGTATTGGGATTTACCGGCGGTGATAATCAGGGCATTATCGGACTGGAAGCAGAGTATGATGAAATCCTGAAAGGAGAAGCAGGCAAGATTCTGACGACAACAGATGCCAGAGGGATTGAACTGGACGGAATCGGTGAAAACAGAGAAGAGCCACAGCAGGGATACAATCTTCGGATCAGCCTGGATGCATGTATTCAGGAATATACGGAACAGGCAGCAAAAAAAGTTATGGAAGAAAAACAGGCAGAGCGCGTTTCTATTCTGCTTATGAATCCGCAAAATGGAGAAATTTATGCCTGTGTCAATGTGCCGGAGTTTGACCTGAATGAGCCGTTTACACTGAATACAGATGTCAGTACTGATAGAATGAGTGAGAAAGAAAAACAGGATCTGCTCAATCAGATGTGGAGGAATCCATGTCTGAACGATACGTATGAGCCGGGTTCCACATTTAAGATCATCACGATGTCTGCCGGACTTGCAGCAGGTGTCGTTTCTGTCAATGATTCTTTTTACTGCCCGGGCTATAAGCTGGTAGAAGACCGGCGAATCCATTGTGCAAACCGGCGGGGGCACGGAGCACAGAACTTCATACAGGGAGCGGAAAATTCCTGTAATCCTGTGTTTATTGAAGTGGGACTGCGCCTCGGAGCAGAAAGATACTACAGCTATTTCCGACAGTTTGGTCTTTTGAAGAAAACTGGCATTGACCTTCCGGGTGAAGCGGGAACGATTATGCATAAGATGGAAAATATGGGAGAGGTGGAACTGGCAACGGTTTCTTTTGGTCAGTCATTTCAGATCACACCTATCCAGCTTGCAACAACCGTATGCTCCCTGATCAACGGAGGACGCCGCATCACTCCGCATTTTGGAGTGGCAGTTGAGAATCCCGGTGGAGAAACAGTCAGAGAACTTGAATACCCGGTGGAGACAGGAATCCTTCCGGAAGATATTTCGGCAACTGTGCGTATGATACTGGAAAAAGTCGTATCCGAAGGTTCAGGCAAAAATGCTGCAATTGAGGGGTACCGGATCGGGGGTAAAACTGCAACTTCCCAGACACTTCCACGAAGCGCAAACCGTTATATTTCCTCATTTCTCGGATTTGCACCTGTCGATGATCCGAAGGTGCTGGCACTCTGCATTATCCATGATCCGCAGGGAATCTATTATGGAGGCACGATCGCGGCACCGGTCGTCCGGAGCATTTTTGAAAATGTACTTCCATATCTTGGAATCGAACGGCAAAAAACAGTGGAAATCACAGACAGTCCGGCACGTGAGGGTTGATAAATCTACGTAAAAGCCGTATAATCAAACGTGATAAAAAACGAAAGAATGATAAGAGGTGTGAGGATGAATATTCAAGTTGTATTCCCGGTACTGATCTCATTTGCAATCAGTGTGATTCTGGGACCGATCGTCATCCCGTTTCTGAGAAGACTCAAGATGGGACAGACAGAGCGTGTAGAAGGTGTACAGTCACATTTAAAGAAGGCAGGTACTCCGACCATGGGAGGTGTGATCTTCCTGATCGCAGCCGTGGTGACGACCCTTTTTTATGCAAAAGATTATCCGAACGTGATTCCGGTACTGTTTCTGACACTGGGATTTGGTATCATCGGTTTTCTGGATGATTATCTCAAGGTAGTACTGAGACGTTCTGATGGTCTTCTGGCATGGCAGAAATTCGGTCTTCAGGTTGTTGTAACCGGAATCTTTGTATATTATATACTGAACTATACAAATGTGGATCTTGCGATGCGTATCCCGTTCTGGCCGAATCATTATCTGAATCTTGGCTGGCTGGCGATCCCGGTTCTTTTCTTTGCTGTGATCGGTACCGTAAACGGTGTAAACTTTACAGACGGACTTGACGGTCTGGCATCCAGCGTAACGCTGATCGTGGCAGTTTTCTTTACTGTTGTTTCCATTGGTATGGGAAGTGGTATCGAGCCGGTGACAGGAGCGGTAGTCGGAGGACTGATGGGATTCCTTCTGTTCAATGTATATCCGGCAAGAGTTTTTATGGGTGATACAGGATCTCTGGCTTTGGGCGGATTTGTTGCAGGTGCTGCTTACATGATGCAGATGCCGCTGTTTATTCTGCTGATCGGACTGATCTATCTTGTAGAAGTGCTGTCTGTTATGATTCAGGTTACGTATTTTAAAGCAACTCACGGAAAACGTATCTTTAAGATGGCGCCGATCCATCATCACTTTGAATTGTGTGGATGGTCAGAGACAAGAATTGTTGCCGTATTTTCTGTGATCACCGCAGTTATGTGTCTGATCGCACTTCTGGCAATGTAAATGTCACAAGGAGGAATTATTATGAATTTACAGGGAAAAAAGGTGCTTGTATTCGGTTCCGGCAAAAGCGGGATCGGTGCAGCCGAGCTTCTCGGACAGGTTGGTGCAGAGCCGATCATCTATGATGGAAATGCAGACCTCGACAAAGAGGCTGTAGTACATAAAGTAAAACTCTGTAAAGATATCAGCGTATATGCGGGAGAGCTTCCGGAAGAAGTAAGAAAAGCACTGGATCTGGTTGTATTAAGTCCCGGTGTACCGACTGATATCCCGATCGTAAAGAGCTTTTATGAGCAGGGGCTTCCGGTCTGGGGAGAAGTCGAGCTTGCTTATCGCACAGGTAAGGGAAGAGTGCTTGCAATTACCGGAACAAACGGTAAGACAACGACAACTGCACTGCTTGGTAAGATCATGAGAGATGCAGAAGATTCTGTTTTTGTTGTCGGAAACATCGGTACTCCATATACTTCCAAAGCACTGGAGATGCAGGATAATACTACGACAGTAGCGGAGATCAGCAGTTTTCAGCTTGAGACAATCGAAGAATTTGCACCGAAGGTCAGCGCAATCCTTAATATCACCGAAGACCATCTGAACAGACATCATACGATGGAAGAATATATCCGTGTAAAAGAACTGATCGTTAAGAACCAGACAGCGGATGATTTCTGTATCCTGAACTATGAAGATCCGGTCCTTCGTGAGTTTGGTCAGAATATTACTCCGAAGGTTGTATATTTCTCAAGTGTACGTAAGCTTGAAGAGGGAATTTATCTGGATGGTGATCAGATCATCTTGAAAACTTATGAAGAAGAGATTCCGCTGGTGCATACCGGAGAACTCAAACTTCTCGGACAGCACAATTTCGAAAACGTCATGGCTGCATCTGCAATGGCATATTATGCAGGTGTTCCGGTGGAGAGCATCCGTAAGAGCATCTGTGAATTTACTGCAGTGGAGCATCGTATCGAATATGTAACAGAGAAAAATGGTGTTGCATATTATAACGATTCCAAGGGAACCAATCCGGATGCTGCAATCAAAGGCATTCAGGCAATGAACCGTCCGACACTTCTGATCGGCGGCGGTTATGACAAAGGTTCCAGCTATGATGAATGGCTGAATGCCTTCGATGGCAAAGTACGTTATCTGGTATTGATCGGCCAGACACGCGACAAGATCAAAGAGGCAGCAGAGCGCCTCGGTGTATGTCCGTGCATCTTATGTGAAAACCTTGAAGAGGCAGTAAAGGTATGTGCAGAAAAGGCAAATCCGGGAGATGCCGTTCTTCTTTCACCGGCATGTGCAAGCTGGGGACAGTTTGACAACTATGAACAGCGCGGAGATATGTTTAAAGAATATGTCAGAAACCTGTAATCGCTGTGGCAGGGCAATAAATATTGATTTCATAAGACCAGATTCCGCTTGGAAATGAACGGGATCTGGTCTTTTGCATATAATAACAGCAAGAGTCCCTGAGGGAGTGGAATGTTTGGATGAAATTCACGTAATCGGGGGAAACTGTCTTCATGGAAATATAACCGTTCAGGGTTCTAAAAATACGGTGCTGCCGTTGATGGCGGGAGCGCTTCTTTATCGTGGCATCAATGTACTGAAAGCCTGTCCGCGAATTACGGATGTTTTTTATATGGAAGAAATTTTACGCGCGCTGGGGGCGGAAACATGGTGGGAAGATCATGATTTGTATCTGGACTGTACCCATGCAGACGGAAGTCATGTGCCGGAAATATACAGCGGCAGGATGCGCAGTTCAATCATTCTTCTGGGACCGATTCTTGCCAGAAATCAGCAGGCGGAGATAGGCTATCCGGGCGGCTGTGTGATCGGGAAGCGACCGGTGGATCTTCATCTTTATGTATTAAGGCGTTTTGGGGCGGAAATAAAAGAAGAAGAGAAAAAAATAACGGTCTCCTGTAAAAAGCTTTGCGGGACGGAAATCGTTTTTTCGAAAAGGAGTGTCGGGGCAACAGAACAGGCGATTCTGTGTGCGACGCTTTCAAAAGGTACTACCACGCTTCGAAACTGTGCCAGAGAGCCGGAAATCGTATGGCTCTGCCGTTTTCTGAATGCAATGGGGGCAAAGATCGAAGGAGCAGGAGAGGATTGTATCTGCATCGAGGGAACAGAAAAACTTTGTGGTACGAAGATGCAGATTCCGGCGGACCGGATCGTGACCGGTACGTATCTCTGTGCAGCTGCCGCTACCAGAGGACACATCGTGATCGAGAATGCACCGGAGGGGGAACTGGATGCCTTCCTTCAAGTATATCGGAAAATGGGTGGACAATATGAATGGAACAGTGGTAAACTAATAGCGGACGGAAGCCGGGTATGTTTTTCCCTTCCGTTTCTGGAGACAGAGGTCTATCCGGGATTTCCCACAGATCTGCAGTCACCGCTTCTGGCGGTTCTGGCAACTGTTCCCGGTAAAAGCATAATAAAAGAAAATATATTTGAAAATCGTTTTAAGGTCTGCAATGAACTATGCAAAATGGGCGCAGATATTCGGGTGGACGGAAACACAGCAGTTGTCTGTGGAGGAAGACTGCATGGAAACTGTGTTTATGCAGAGGAACTCAGAGGAGGCGCGGCACTTCTGGTGGCGGCGCTTGCAGCAGAGGGAAGTTCTGTGATACGCGGATGTTCTTTTATCCGGCGCGGATATGAGGACATAGGCGGCGACCTTAAGAAATTAGGCGGTTTGATAACAGAGGATACAGGTACTGTTTTTTATGAGAACATCCAATTATAAAAAAATTAAATTCACAAAAAGTGCAGCGAAAAAGACCGGGCTGGCAGTTGGGGCAATTCTGCTCGCCGGGATTATTTTTTTCTTTTCTTTTTTTCATGTAACGCATGTCGAAGTTATGGAAAATACCCACTACAGTAAGAAAGAGCTGAAAAAAATGATTCTGACAGGGGCTTTTTCCTCGAATTCGATACTGGCACCGATTACATGTTCCAAAGCAAAAGTGGAGAATGTGCCGTATGTGGAATCGTATTCCGTCAGCCGTTCCGGAAGAAATTCCATCGTGATCGGTGTAAAAGAAAAAAATGTGGTCGGCTGTATTCCGTATCTTGACAGTTATATTTATTTTGACCGTAATGGCAAATTTATCGAAAGCAGCAGGACGAGAGATGAAGATGTGCCGTATTTCGAGGGCATTACCGTCAAGAAAACTGTTATGAATGAGAAACTTCCGATCAAGGATGCGGTATTGAATACAGCAGTTGCGTTATCTACGATCTTTGCAAAAAATGATATGACACCGGATTACATTGAGCTGGATGAAGATTACTCGCTTAATCTGATATACGGCGACATTACGGTAAAACTGGGAAAGGACCGCTATCTGGAAGATAAGATGAACCGAACGATCGCGATCCTTCCGCAGATCACCGGCGAGAAGGGAATCCTTCATATGGAGAATATCACGGAATCTTCCAAGACCGTTACCTTTGAGAAGGAAGAGGAAGAAGTGACAGCCGAGAACTGGACAGGTGGTTACGACGAGAATGGCGATTATACCGGTGACGGTGAATATGATGAGAATGGCAAATACGTCGGAGCGAAACCGAAGACGGAGCTCGATTATGCAAAAGAAAACTGGATCGGCGGCTATGATGAAGAAGGTGATTATACAGGTTCCGGTGAATATGACGCGGATCTGAACTACGTTGGCGCAGAACCGACACAGGAACTGATCGACAGTTTCGGAGACTGGAAGGGCGGCTACAACGAATCCGGCGGCTTCGACGGTGTCAGCGAGTATGACCGGGAGGGCAATTATGTAGGACCGATGCCGGACAATGCGGGAAGCAGCGGTACGGATTCCACAGACAGTTCTGATGAGGCTGAAAGCGATAACTCGGATGAAGACCGGGATTATTCGGAAGATGACAGCTACAGTGATGAATCGGATGGAGAATATGATGGATGGGATTCCGGATACTCAGATGAAAGTGATTACGAATAGCCGTACATGGCGAATAATCGTGAAAAAAGTATAAAAAAACCAAAATAGTGGTTGATTAATTCAAAAAAAAAATATATGATATATCTATATGTAGCCTGATACGCTAATGTCAGGAAAATAAAGGAGGAAGTACATTGTTAGAGATTATGTCGAATGAAGCTGAGTCCTCCGCTAAGATTATTGTAATCGGCGTGGGCGGAGCTGGAAATAATGCAGTAAACAGAATGGTTGAAGAAGCCATCGGAGGAGTTGAATTTGTTGGTGTAAACACTGATAAACAGGCTCTGACACTTTGCAAGGCTCCAACAGTACTTCAGATTGGTGAAAAGATTACAAAGGGTCTCGGCGCAGGCGCACAGCCGGAAGTTGGCCAGAAGGCAGCCGAGGAGAGCATAGAAGAAGTTAAACAGTTGATTGAAGGCGCTGACATGGTATTCGTTACCTGTGGTATGGGCGGTGGTACCGGTACAGGTGCTGCTCCGGTAATCGCAGCAGCAGCCAAAGAAATGGGAATCCTCACCGTAGGTGTTGTTACGAAACCTTTCCGTTTCGAAGCAAAGACACGTATGAACAATGCTCTTTCCGGAATCGAAAATCTGAAGAAAGCTGTTGATACACTGATCGTCATCCCGAATGACAAATTACTGGAGATCGTAGATCGTCGTACAACGATGCCGGAAGCACTGCGCAAAGCAGACGAAGTTCTGCAGCAGGCAGTTCAGGGCATCACAGACCTGATCAATCTGCCGGCACTGATCAACCTTGACTTTGCCGATGTACAGACAGTTATGACAGATAAAGGTATTGCACATATCGGTATCGGAGAAGCAAGAGGAGACGACAAAGCCATGGAAGCTGTTCAGCAGGCAGTAGCTTCCCCGCTTCTTGAGACAACCATCAAGGGAGCAACTCATGTTATCATCAATATTTCCGGTGATATTTCTCTTATGGATGCAAACGATGCAGCAAGCTATGTACAGGAACTGACAGGTGAAGATGCAAACATCATCTTTGGTGCTATGTATGATGATTCTGTTGCAGATTATGCAAGAATCACAGTTATTGCTACCGGATTATCCGATACAACAGCAAAGGCAACTCCATTTGGAAGCAGAAGTAATACGACACCATTTACCGTACGTAAATCCACAACAGGTTCTGCAGCTCCGGCTGGCAATATGACTATGCCAAGCTTCAGCCTTCCGACTATGAACAGTGGTTCTTACACAGGTAAAGTCCCGACCAGCACTGTACAGAAAAAGGACATCCAGATCCCGGATTTCTTAAGAAACAGATAAATCAATTCGACAGACAAAGAGACGCTGTATCAACAGCGTCTCTTTTTTTGGCATTACATCATGGTATTTGATTTTCAGCATTTACAGGCAAAGGTGCTGCATTTTGTTTCGTTACAGCCATCGGTACTGCATCCCGTTACATCAATGGCGGAGGCGGTGCAGTTACATTTGTTGTTGTAGGTGCATTCCTGTGCTTTGCAGTCAATGTTGATCTTTTCGCAGCCGCAGTGTTCGGCACCGCTGTTTTGCATGGCAGCTGTCGTACGGTCGCGGAAGCTTCCGCAGCTTGTTTCATCAGCACGGTGTGCGTTGTCACCGGTGATTTCGATATCACCGCGGGAACAGAGTTTGTTGTCGTTGTAGATACATTTTGTTGCAGAACAGTTCAGAATAGTCATGTTTGTAACCTCCTTGATCAGATAAAATAACATAATCATAAAGATCCATGCAAAAAGTAGTATTTGCAGGTCGAAGAAAAATATACAAAAAATAATATAATAAAAAACTTGACATCATATAAAAGACATGATATCTTATACAAGTACGTGGAGAAAACAAAGCAGAGTTACACTCTCACCTCAGCGCACGTGTTGATGCGGCTCGGGTTTATATATCGCAGCACAGCAGTTAATGCTGTAGACGTCACATGATTTTTTGTGCGTCTGGATATAGTAGAGTGTGGAGTCTGTCCATACTCTTTTTTGTTTTCGCAAACGCAGAGGGTGACTTGAGAGTCAGGTTTATCATTTACAGGTATGGAGGTGTACTACAATTAGCAATTTAATGATTAACGAACAGATCAGAGACAAAGAAGTACGTTTGATCGGACCGGACGGAGCACAGCTCGGTATCGTGTCTTCCAGAGAAGCATTTGCAAAGGCACAGGAGGCCGGACTGGATCTTGTAAAGATCGCGCCACAGGCAAAACCACCGGTGTGCAAGATTATCGACTACGGTAAATATCGTTATGAGCTTTCCCGTAAGGAAAAAGAAGCTAAGAAAAAACAGAAAACAATCGACATCAAGGAAGTACGTCTTTCTCCTAACATTGATACAAATGACCTGAAGACAAAAGTCAATGCAGCGAGAAAATTTCTCTCCAAGGGCGACCGCGTAAAAGTCACATTACGTTTCCGCGGAAGAGAGATGGCACATATGTCAAGCAGCAAACATGTTCTGGATGATTTTGCAGAACTTCTCACAGACATCGCAGTCGTAGAGAAAGCTCCGAAGATCGAAGGAAGAAGCATGACCATGTTCCTCAGTGAAAAGCGTTAAGCAGTTATCAGAGATAACGTGTTTCACACACATATTTATGATAATATAAAATAAAAAACAGAACCACGAATTAAGGAGGATTTTATTATGCCTAAGATTAAAACCTGTAGAGCAGCAGCAAAACGTTTCAAAAAAACCGGAACCGGAAAAATCATGAGAAATAAAGCTTACAAGAGCCATATCTTAACAAAGAAATCTCAGAAGAGAAAGAGAAATCTGAGAAAAGCTACTGTTGTAGATTCTACAAACCTTAAGAACATTAAGAAAGCACTGCCTTATTTATAATAAGCAGCAGACGATATCGGAAGACGAACAGGAGGAAAATAAGAAATGGCAAGAATTAAAGGCGGATTAAACGCAAAGAAAAGACATAACCGTACATTAAAACTGGCAAAGGGTTACAGAGGAGCCCGTTCCAAACAGTATAGAGTAGCAAAACAGTCTGTAATGAGAGCACTTGCAAGCTCCTATGCAGGACGTAAACAGAAAAAACGTCAGTTCAGACAGCTCTGGATCGCTCGTATCAACGCAGCAGCAAGAATGAACGGACTTTCCTACAGCAAAATGATGCACGGACTGAAAGTTGCAAACGTTGACATCAACAGAAAAATGCTTGCAGAACTTGCAGTAAACGATGCAGAAGGATTTGCAGCACTTGCTGAAATTGCTAAAAAAGCAGTTGCATAATAGCTGATTATATGAATAAAAGACCGTAGCGCCGCGATCGGGCTGCGGTCTTTTTTATAGCTAAAATGTCCGTATAAGAAAGACAGTAGTTTTTGCTGAATAAACAAATCCTAAAGAAATTCTAAAATTTTGCTTGCAATCGTAGAAACTGAATGCTATAATCAACTACATTAAAGCTTTAGCAAATGAAAGTAAAGCGAGCTGATTATAAGATAGGAGGATCTTATTATGAAAAATATGAAAAAAGTACTTGCTGTAACAGCAGCAGTAGCCATGACAGCAACAATGATGCCGACGGCTGTATTTGCGGATGATGCGGAGACATTCAAGATCGGTGTAATCGGACCTATGACAGGTGACAACGCACAGTATGGTCTTGGTGTATACCACGCAGCACAGGTTGCAGCAGAGGAAATCAACGCAAACGGTGGATTCAACGGATACAACGTAGAAATTCTTGACGCAGGTGATGATCAGGCTGACCCGGAGAAGGCAGTAAATGCATACAATGACCTTCTTGACAAAGGAATGCAGATGCTTTGCGGAACTGTAACATCCGGTTCCTGTATTGCAGTCGGAGCAGAAGCAGCAGAAAGCACATTCATGTTTACACCATCTGCAACAGCAGTGGACAGTATTACAGCAGGAAGCAACGAATTCCGTATGTGCTTCACAGACCCTGCACAGGGAACAAAATCCGCACAGTACATCGGTGAGCATAGTCTTGCTACAAAGGTAGCAGTTCTCTATGATTCATCCGCAGACTACAACTCAGGTATCAACGATGCGTTCGTTGCAGCAGCAGAAGAAAACGGTCTGGAAATTGTAGCTGATGAAGCATACACAGCAGACAGCAACACAGATTTCTCTGTACAGCTTAAGAAAATCAAAGACAGCGGTGCAGAACTTCTGTTCCTTCCTAACTACTATGCAGACAATGCTCTGATTCTTCAGCAGGCACATGATGCAGGTATGGACGACGTTAAGAAATTCGGTGTAGACGGTATGGACGGTATCCTCGGAGTAGAAAACTTCGATACATCTCTTGCAGAAGGCGTTATGCTTCTGACACCATTCTCTGCTACATCAGAAGATGAGAAATCTCAGGCATTCGTTAAAGCATACGAAGATGCTAACAAGGATGAGGTTCCGAACCAGTTCGCAGCAGATACATATGATGTACTCTATGCAATGAAAGCAGCAGCAGATGCAGCTGAGATCACACCGGATATGTCCAACGAAGA
>UMII01011920.1_pt1 | contig 63462 bp, 56 predicted proteins | sample 1965731 | NCBI WGS metagenome assembly UMII01 (sample SAMEA4836118, study PRJEB28245) | human gut metagenome | biome: gut microbiome; material: fecal sample | place: Denmark | collected 2008
CAATCTGGACAACATCCACCTGATATCCCATTCTTTTGAAAGCTTCTGCCGCCAGTTCTACATCTATGCCCGTAGGCTCACCATCTTCATTCAGATAATTGTATGGTGGATAGTTGTCGCTGCCAAGCGTGATGACCGGCTTTTCGGTTTCTTTATTTCTGCTGTCTGTATTTTTACACCCTGTCAGGGTGACTGCTAAAATTCCCACAAGCAGAATGCCTGCGATCACTCTTTTTTCTTTCATTTCTTTTCCATCCCTGCTATTTTTTTGATTTTCATATTATTCTCTCTTCCCGATAAAATCATGATGATTACGTCTGTGAAATAACATCATAAAAATAAAAAAACACCGTCTCACAGACAGTGCACCTCATTTTATGCAACTGGCTGCCATTTTACAGGCCCTGTAGCTTTGCGTCCCAGACTTTCATCTGGTTTGCCGATTTCCTTATTATAACTTTTAAACGTGTGCAAAAAACTGCTTTTATTATACTTTAATGCTATATTCTACACAAGAAAAACCTTACTGATTTAACGATTAAAAGTAAAACAAGGTTGCTGTGAACGGAATAAACAGTAACAAAACAAGAACAGTCACTATATATACTCGCACACCTTTTTCTTTTATCATACTGCCACTTCTGCTATAACACAATAGATTACAATTCGACACTTTTCGACAAGTATTTCTGAAGAGTCGGATTTTATGAAGTTTTTATGAACAAAATTTCACATTTTTCTTTTCATTCCTGCCTAAATCATGTAGAATAGAAACTGGTAAACTAAGCCAATTCAGCAACGAGGAGTTATTATGAATCAAAAAGCACTTAATGCATTGGAATATCCAAAAATCATAGAAAAACTTACAGACAAAGCTTCTTCCTATATGGGCAAGCAGCTCTGTAAAAATCTGGAACCCTCCACCGATCTTGAAGAGATCCGTCTGATGCAGATTCAGACGAAGGATGCCCTGACAAGACTTTTTCAGAAAGGCTCTGTTTCTTTCGGAAGTGTCAAAGACATACGTGGTTCCCTGAAACGTCTGGAAATCGGAAGTTCTCTCGGTATTCAGGAAATTCTTGCTATCTGCGCTCTTCTGGAAAATACTTCCAGAGTCAAAGCATATTCACGTAAAGAACGAAACGATCTTCCGGTCGATTCTCTGGATGGTATGTTTGATGCACTTTCTCCACTGACACCACTCTCTGCCGAAATTCGCAGATGTATTATTTCTGAGGATGAGTTCAGTGATGATGCAAGCCCGGCACTTCGCCAGATCCGCCGCAATATGAAAATCACTAATGACCGAATCCACACACAGCTCGCTTCACTGGTAAACGGCGGTGCCCGTACTTATCTGCAGGATTCTGTCATCACCATGCGAAACGGCAGATACTGTATTCCGGTTAAAGCCGAATACAAAGGTCAGGTTCCCGGAATGATCCACGACCAGTCCTCCACCGGTTCTACACTTTTCATCGAACCGATGTCTGTTGTTAAATTAAATAACGACATTCGCGAACTGGAGTTACAGGAGCAAAAAGAAATCGAAGTGATCCTTGCAGATCTCAGCCAGCAGATTGCACTGGAACAGGAAACTATTTCACTGAACCTTAAGATCATGGTACAGCTTGATTTCATTTTTGCAAGAGCTGCACTTGCCATGGATATGAATGCCAGCGAACCGATTTTTAACGATGAAGGACGCATCAATCTCAAAAAGGCCCGCCATCCACTCATCAACAAAAAGAAAGTGGTCCCAATCGACATCCGGCTCGGTGACACATTTGATCTTCTTGTCATCACAGGTCCGAATACCGGTGGTAAAACCGTATCCCTCAAGACAGTCGGCCTTCTGACTCTTATGGGACAGTCCGGGCTTCATATTCCGACACTTGACCGCAGCGAACTTGCACTTTTTCATGAAGTTTATGCAGACATTGGTGATGAACAGAGTATTGAACAGTCCTTAAGTACTTTTTCCTCACATATGACCAATATTGTTTCTTTTCTGGATAAAGCAGACCGTCATTCTCTCGTACTTTTTGATGAGCTCTGTTCCGGAACGGACCCGACAGAAGGCGCAGCACTTGCCATCTCCATTCTCTCTTATCTTCACGAGCGTGGAATCCGGACCATGGCAACTACTCACTACAGTGAACTGAAGATATTTGCCCTCTCCGCGTCAGGTGTCGAAAATGCCTGCTGTGAATTTGATGTAGAAACCTTAAGCCCGACCTATCGTCTCCTGATCGGTATTCCGGGTAAAAGTAATGCCTTTGCAATTTCCTCCAAACTCGGCATTCCTCAGTCCATCATTGAAAAAGCAAAAGAACAGATCAATGAACAGGACGAGTCTTTCGAAGACGTCCTGACTTCTCTCGAAGAAAGCCGTGTCACAATTGAAAACGAACGCACGGAAATTGCACAGTACAAACAGGAAATCGAAACACTAAAAAAACAGTTAGAAAGCAAACAGGAAAAGCTGGATGTTCAGAAAGACCGCATCATCCGTCAGGCAAACGAAGAAGCCCACAAAGTTCTGCAGGAAGCAAAAGATTATGCAGATCAGACCATGAAGCTTTTCCATAAATTCCATAATGATTATGTAGATACGGCGGCCGTGGAACGGGAACGTCAGAAACTTCGTCAGAAACTCAATAAAACAGAACAAAAGATGTCTCAGCCAGCTGCCAAAAAGAAGCCAAAGAAAGAGCTCACCGCAAAAGATGTCCGTCCGGGTGATACTGTACGTGTCCTCAGTATGAATCTCAAAGGTACGATCAGTACGCGCCCTGATTCCAAAGGATATCTGTTTGTACAGATGGGAATCATCCGTTCCAAAGTTCATATTTCTGATCTGGAACTGATTGATGAACCGGTGATCACTACACCTTCTCTTTCCCGGACCGGAGCCGGAAAGATCCGCATGTCAAAATCTGCAAGCGTCTCCACCGAGATCAACCTTCTCGGCAAAACCGTTGACGAGGCGATTGCAGAGCTGGACAAGTATCTGGATGATGCATATATCGCACATCTGAAAACAGTACGAATCGTTCACGGTAAGGGAACCGGCGCACTTAGAAAAGGTGTACACAATTACCTGAAACGCCAGAAGCATGTCGCATCCTACCGTCTCGGTGAATTTGGCGAGGGCGATGCCGGTGTTACAATCGTAGAATTCAAGAAATAACAGAAAGGCGAATACCATGGTAACAAAACAGAAAATCTTAATCGTAGATGACGACAACAACATTGCTGAACTGATTTCTTTATATCTTACAAAAGAATGTTTTGAAACCAGAATCGTAAATGACGGAGAACAGGCACTGAAAGAATTCAATACTTTTCATCCTGACCTGATTCTGCTCGATCTGATGCTTCCGGGAATCGACGGTTATCAGGTCTGTCGCGAAATCCGTCACAATTCCGACGTTCCGATCATTATGCTTTCTGCCAAAGGAGAAACTTTTGACAAAGTTCTCGGTCTGGAACTTGGTGCCGACGACTATATCATCAAGCCTTTTGACACGAAGGAACTGGTTGCCCGTGTACGCGCCGTTCTCCGTCGTTTCAAGGTTCGTCAGCCAGCCGGTAACCCTGATGAAAAATGTGTAAGTTTCCCGGATCTGACAATCAATCTTACCAACTATTCTGTCACCTATATGGGCAGACAGGTGGATATGCCGCCAAAAGAACTGGAACTGCTCTATTTTCTGGCAGCCTCTCCAAATCAGGTATTTACCAGAGAGCAGCTTCTTGACCATATCTGGGGATATGAATATATTGGCGATACCCGAACCGTAGACGTACACATCAAACGTCTGCGTGAAAAAATCAAAGATCATCCGCAGTGGAGCCTTTCCACCGTCTGGGGCATCGGTTATAAATTTGAGGTCAAAAACAAATGAAAAAGAAACTGATCTCGGTGTTTTTTGGCATATATATCCTGCTTGGTGTACTCGGATTTTTTGTGGTAACATACGTGGGCTCCCATCTTCTGGAAAACCAGCTGGAAAAATCCATCAGTTCCGATATGTATCAGACTGCGCACCGGATTGCCAAAAGTGATCTGGTCAGCCACAGCATTACCTCTTCTGATATGGAAGAAATCCAGAACAATCTGTCTCTTGCCACAGGTAATGATACGATCATCTGGATCATTAACAGCAACGGTCAGCTCATCCTGAGTACACGCAAGGATATTTCTCCTGATCATCCAATTGATCTGGATGGTTTTAATCCTGCTTCCTGGGGAAGCAACTATTACCAGATTGGGAACTTCTATGGTTATTTCCCGGAAGCTCGTTTAAGCACGATTGCTCCGATCATTGAAGATATGAATATCAAAGGGTATGTTGCTGTTCATTATCTGATGAGTGACCTCTACCAGAGCCGCAGCGGTCTTTTGTGGATCATCCAGCTTCTGTATATCATCACTTATCTGGTTGCAGCAGCGCTCTTTCTGTGGTACAGCCGGTATATCCGCCGTCCACTGAGGGAAATCACAAAAGGTGCTTCAGAATTTGCAAACGGAAATCTTTCTTATCAGATCCCCCTTGATTCCGAAAATGAAATGGGTTATCTGGCAAAAAACCTGAACTACATGGCTGATAAACTGAATCGCAGCGGAGAATACCAGAGACAGTTTATTTCCAATATTTCCCACGATTTCCGTTCTCCGCTCACCTCTATCAAAGGATATATAGAGGCAATGATCGACGGTACGATTCCTGTGGAAATGCAGGAAAAGTACTTAAAGATCATCTCCTACGAAACAGAGCGTCTGGAAAAGCTTACCCGCGGGCTTCTGACTCTCAACGAACTCGATATTCAAAAACGTATGCTGAACATTCAGCCTTTTGATATCAACGGTGTAATCAAAGCAACCGCAGCTTCCTTTGAGGGTTCCTGCACCAGCCGTAATATTCTTCTGGAGCTGATTCTGTCCGGCAAGGAACTGCTGGCACAGGCCGACATGGAACAGATCCAGCAGGTTTTGTATAATCTTCTCAGTAATGCAATCAAATTCAGTCCGGATAACTCAACGATTACGATTGAAACCACCGAAAAGAATGGCAAAATCTTTGTTTCTGTCAAAGATCACGGAATCGGAATCCCGAAAGCAAGCATTCATAAAATATGGGAACGTTTTTACAAAATCGACCGATCCCGTGGCAAAGACCAGAAAGGCACCGGTCTCGGTCTGGCAATTGTCAAAGAAATCATCAACGCACATGGTCAGCATATCAATGTTATCAGTACTGAAGGTATCGGCACCGAATTTATTTTTACATTAGAAAAGGCAAAGTAGAGATTTTTCTCCGCTTTGCCTTCTTTTTTCTTATATATGCTTTTATTCCCATGTGTGGTTGTGAAGTTGTCCCTTAAGCTGCATGTGGTCAAACTGATTCTGTCTCAGCGCCTCATATAACACAATTGCCACAGAATTACTGAGATTCAGTGAACGAATATCATTGATCATCGGAATCCGGACACATTTTTCTTTATGTTCCATCAGAATTTCTTCCGGAATTCCCGCACTTTCTTTTCCGAACATGATATAACAATCATCTTCATACTGTACATCTGTATAAGTTTTTAATGCTTTTGTCGTTGCATAATAAATCTTTGCATTGGGATTTTTTTCTACAAAATCTTCATAATCCAGATAAGTTGTCACATCCAGATCTTTCCAGTAATCCATTCCGGCTCTTTTGAGTGCTTTTTCACTGATGCTGAATCCCAGCGGCTCGATCAAATGCAGTTTTGTGCCGGTTGCCACACAGGTTCTTCCGATATTTCCTGTATTTGCCGGAATTTCCGGTTCCAGCAATACAATATTAAGCTTTGCCATGTTTCTTTTCCTTTCCTGAGTGATGAAAACGCGGACGTTCCAGATATCTGGTGTTTTCTCCACTGTGAAGCAGCCGGTCATTTCCTTTATCTGTATGGCCAATCACTGCCGCATGAATTCCCCGTGCTTCAAGCTCACGCACTAGGGCATCCCCCTGTCCGGTGCCTAAAAGTACCGTTCCTTCAGACTCCAGTTTATACGGATCCACATCCAGTCGTTCGCAGACTTCAATCGTCTCCTGACGTATCGGAATCTTCCGAAGATCCACATCCAGACCGACTCCCGATGCCTCTGCCATCTTCCAGAGACCGCTTAAGATTCCGCCTTCTTCTGTAAAATACAATGCAGAAATCCTCTTGTCCATCCAGAAGTCATCTTCTCTGGAAACTTTACATTTCTGCAGCGTATCTGTACTCATATAAAGAAAACTCTCCGAAAAATATTTACGCAATTTTTCTTTTTCCCGGCTGATCAGTACCAGAGTACCAGATATTCCGATTTCTCCCGCTACTACCAGATCTTCTCCCGGTTTCAGTCTCCCCGTGATTTCTGCCTGCAGTGCCTCCAGTGCCTGCTGTCCTAATTTCATAATCTCCCTCCGGTATTTCTTATTTCGTCATTCTGCTCTGTGCTCACAGCAGAATAGAAAGAATACTCGGAACTACCATTGCAAGAACAAGGATCACTGCAATCACTGCTGTGATGATTTTTCTTTTTTTTGGATCAAACATTCCCATTTTATCTGTCACCTCGTGTCATTTATCACATTATTAACTAATTTTGCCTTAATAACTACGCTGTTAATTGAATCGTTTCTGTGTACGCATTATTGGACAGCGGATCGCGTCTTTCATAATCAAACAGAACTGCTCTGCCGTCCGCAAATACTTCTATATGCGCCGTTTTGGGAATGTGATTTGCTTTTCTGTAATCCCATATGGCTGTCTCATATACTTTCTGATCCGGCGCAAATGATGGACGTTTTTTCAGTTTTTCTCTGAGATACAGATCATAAAGCATCTTCTGCGATGCTTTCTCAACTGAAACATCTGTTTCTTCCTGCAAATACTCGAGCAGAATCTCATAACGTCTCATTCTGGAGTGAGAAATTTCACTGTAACCTTTCTTTTCATAAAAAGCACCCAGACTCTCATAAAAAGTAAATGCATCTTTTGCCAGCGGAACCAGATATTCCAGTGTATGCTGAAACTGACCACTATTATAATACACTTCCACCATACTTTCCACTGCTTTTAACTTCAACACATCTCCGTACGGCAGCCATTTCGTGGAAAGCACTTCATATGGTTCTTTTTCTTTGTGAACAATTCCATATTTTTCCGCTTCTTCTTTCATCAGGGAACCTTTCAGAACTTTCAGGAAGCCCAGCTGCAGCTGGTCCGGTTTCATCTGGTACACGTCATTGAAAGAGCGGTGAAATGTATCATAATCCTCGTACGGAAGACCCGCGATCAGATCCAGATGCTGATGAATATTTCGGAAGCTGTGCACACGGTCAACACACCTTTCCAGCTTGTCAAGATCCATATGACGATGAATCGCACAAATCGTCTCCTGATTTGTTGACTGCACACCAATTTCAAGCTGGATCAGTCCCGGACGCATTTTTGCCATCAGATCCATTTCCTCATCACGAAGAAGATCTGCCGAAACTTCAAAGTGAAAATTCGTCACACCATTGTCATGTTCCAGAATATATTTCCAGATAGCCATGGCATGTTCGTGTTTGCAGTTAAATGTACGGTCTACAAATTTCACCTGTGGAACTTTGTGATCCAGAAAAAACTGCAGTTCTTTTTTTACCAGTTCCAGATCACGGAATCTGAGTTTTTTGTCTATAGAAGACAGGCAGTAACTACAAGAAAACGGGCAGCCTCTGCTGCTCTCATAATAAATGATACGATTCTCAAACTCCTCAAGATGCTGGTAAACAAATGGGATCTCACTTAAATTCATCAGCTCCCGCCATCCATTATGCCGTATTTCTTCACCATCACGATAGGCAATTCCTCTGATTTCTCCAAGGCTTCCCTTCCCGTCTATGTAATATTCGAGAAGATCGTGGAATGTCTTTTCTCCTTCGCCCACCAGTACTCCTGTCACTTCCGGCATTTCTGTCAGAAAATTTTCCGCATCATAAGAAACCTCCGGTCCACCGGCCCAGAAAGCGGTTTCCGGAAGAATTTTGGCCAGATCACGAATCAGTTCCCGTACAAACGAAATATTCCAGATATAACAGGAGAAACAGACAACGTCTGCTCCACTGCCATAAATATCTTTAAGAATCTCATCCTTTGGCTGATTGATCGTGTATTCCCGAAGAAAGACTTCCTTATCATAATCCGAGGAATATGCTTTCAGATCATAAACAGCCAGATTTGAATGAATATATTTTGCATTGCATGCTGCAAGTAAGATTTTCATGAATGTCCCAAATCCTTCCCGCTATTATTCATCCAGAATTTTTTTGATATCTTCTTTTGCAGTCAGACCTACCAGACGATGTACTTCTTTGCCGTCTTTAAAAATCAGAAGTGTCGGAATACTGACAACCCTGAACTGCTGCGCAAGTCCCATTTCCTGATCTACATCGATTTTACCGACGTTATAACCTTCCTCTGCAAGTTCTTCTACGATTGGGCCCTGACGCATGCATGGCCCACACCATGTTGCCCAGAAATCAATCAAAATCGGTTTTTCTGATCTTAAAACTTCTTCTTCAAAATTCTGTGAAGTAATTGTTTTTGCCATAATTGTTCTCCTTTTCTATATTCTGTGATTTAGTATCTGCGTTTTCAGTAATATTATCAAGTCTGTAGATTATTTTTTATGCCGGACATATTTACCGGCACTGATTCCAGCCATGCTGCCTTCATAAACCGCTTTCGATACCTGAAGCAGCCCTCCGGTACAGTCTCCTGCCGCAAAAAGTCCCGGAATCGTTGTCTCCATCTCTGAATTGACTTTAATATTTCCTTTATCGGTCAGCTCAGCACCCATCTGACGTGCGATTTCCGCACTGCCGGCTGTTCCGAGCGCTACAAAAATACCGTCCGCCGGATAAAAGGACGTTTCTGCTACTCCGTCTTCCTGTGCATGGATATCATTTTCCATTCGAAGACCTGAAACAAGATCATCCCCCTCGATTGCCTGAATCTTCATGGTATTGACTGCAATCGGATGTTCTCTGGAAAACTCCGGTTCCTTTCCATTTGTATAGATGGTTACAGATGGGGTCACATTTCGAAGTTCTTCTGCTTCATGAAGGGCAAAATCACTGTTTCCGAGAACTGCCACTTCACGGTTTCTGTAAAAGAACGCATCACAGACTGCGCAATAGCTGACACCTTTTCCCTCAAACTCACGTATTCCAGGAATCGATGGTGCAGTCCGTCTGCTTCCTGTCGCAAGGATCACACTGACTGTATCAAAATCTCCTGCCGTTGTCTGCACCGTAAATGTGTCAAAACCTTTGATTCCAAGCACCTGTGCCTCAATGATCCGCACGCCCAGAGCTTTTGCCTGTACAAGTCCACGCTCATAAAGCTCTTCACCGGATATCGGTTCTTCCAGCCCATAATAGTTTTCGATTTTTTCTGCTTTTGCCAGTGCTCCGATCCCATTGTTGAGCACTATTGGATTCAGATTACTTCTGGCAGTATATAACGCTGCGGAAATCCCTGCCGGGCCCGCACCGATGATGATTACATCTTCCATCTTATCACCTGCGTTTCTGATTCATATTTCATTGCTTTATAATATACACTATTTTGTAAAAAATTTCAGCATTTATTCCTGTTTCTGCTCTTTTATTATACGAGAGATTTCTGATTTCCTCAAGAGAATTTGTTTTATTTAACTTTTTAAAGACATGTTTTTTTCATTTTTCTTAATTTTTTCATCGTTTTTTCTGTAATTTCTGTTACATTTGTGATATATTTTTATTGTATTATGCCTGATTCTGAATAAGGAGTATTACTACACTATGAGAAGTTTTGAATATTACACACCGACTAAGGTGATTTTTGGAAAAGATACACATTTAAGAATAGGAGAAATCCTGAAAGATTATAACTGTCACAAAATACTGATCCATTATGGTGGCAAAAGTGCTGTAAAATCCGGTCTGATCGATGATATCAAAAAATGTCTCACAGATGCCGGATTTGATTTTGTTACTCTGGGCGGAGTTGTTCCAAATCCACGTCTTTCCAAAGTGCGGGAAGGAATTTCTCTTTGCCGGAAGGAAAACATAGATTTTATCCTCGCTGTCGGTGGCGGAAGTGTCATTGATTCCGCAAAAGCAATCGGCTACGGTGTCGCAAACCCATGGACAGATGTCTGGAACTTTTTCTTAAAGACCGAAGTTCCAACTGCCTGCATTCCAATCGGTGCGATTCCTACAATTGCAGCTTCCGGAAGTGAAATGAGCGGTTCCTGTGTCATCACAAACGAGGACGGATGGCTGAAACGCGGAAGCACCCGCAGCGACCTCTGTCGCCCGAAATTTACACTGATGAACCCACGTCTTACTTATACATTACCGGAATATCAGACAGAAAGCGGCTGTGTGGACATTCTCATGCATACAATGGAACGTTATTTTGTCAACGTTGAAACCATGGAAATCACAGACAGCATCAGCGAATCTCTGATGCAAACTGTCATCTATAATGCACGTATCCTTTTGAATGAACCTGGTAACTATAATGCAAGAGCCGAAATCATGTGGGCAGGAAGTCTTTCTCACAATGGACTGACCGGATGTGGTACTGGTGGCGGTGACTGGGCCTGCCATCAGCTGGAACACGAACTCGGCGGCATGTTTGATGTAACACACGGTGCCGGACTTTCCGCAATCTGGGGAAGCTGGGCACGTTATGTATATGATGCCAACCCTGAACGTTTTGCACAGTTTGCAACCAACATTTTTGATATTCCCTGCTTTGCAGATTACGAAAGCACAGCACTTGCCGGAATTGAAGCCATGGAAGATTTCTTCCGTTCCATTCACATGCCGACAAATCTTCGTGAACTTGGTCTGGATCTCACAGATGAGCAGATTCATGAGCTGGCTTTCAAATGCAGTTTCGAAGATACCCGTACAATCGGTGTATTCAAACAGCTCAACATGAAAGATATGGAAAAAATCTATATGATGGCACGATAAAAAACATTTCAGGAAACAAATTTTAAGGCAGGAGCTCTTCTTCGAGTTCCTGCCTTTCTCTGTTATAAACACTTTTCTGTAAAATGTTTCTCCTCTTATTTTAAAAGATATACTTCGGTATCATATGTACCTTTTGCTTCTCCCTCGGCATGTGTGGCAACGTAAATATCAATACGTTTGTTCTTAATTGCACCACCACAGTCTTCTGCCACATAAACCTGTCCATTGATCACAACTTTGCTTCCGTAAGGAATGACAGATGGATCAACTGCAATCGTATGGTTCGTCGTCGCTGTCACACCGGTGGATGTAATACCATTTGCGTACGGGCCACAGCAGATACTGCAAGGGCAGTAATGTGTTATCTTAAACACACCCAGATCCACAAGATTTGCATCTGAAGATGCTGCTATCGGCGTGCCAACCTGCACTCCATTCTCTTCTGTGACTTTCTGCTCATCTTCTTCCAGTGCATCGGCAAATACACCCTTGCCTTTACTTTCATGAAGTGTTCCTGCATCTTTATCCTTATCAATCGTATCTTCTTCTGTCTCAGCGGTCTCCGGAAGATTCAGACAGCTTGTAGGAATATATCCCACCGCATCTGTCCCGTCTGCATTCTGATATTCAATCCTGCTCCAGACCTTATTTACCGTTCCCGTCTGTTTTACCTGATCAAGTTCAAGAACTTCTCCTATTACCTCTCCATCTTTCCTTCCGGGATAATCCAGCACTGTGGCATCACTCTTGACCTCCACTTCTTTATTGGCAGGTTCAATCTGATCGGTATCGCTCAACATCTGATTCTGAATGTAGCCAATTATCTGATTTTCGTCCACCTCACAGGAAACTTTACTCCATCCATTGTCGCAGACAGCACTGCGGATGAGTTCATCTCCCAGTGAGACGTCAGCCAGCTTCTCTGTATCTTCACCCGGTTTTGAATAAATTCCGGCATCCTTCGCCGTCACATATAAAGTATCCTGAACGGCAGCAACCGTCACCGCATTGCCGTCGCCATCTTCTGTCTGAAATGTCTGTATTGTTTTGTTATCTTCTTTATCTGCTTTCGTCACTGCCTGATAATCCTGTACCGCACCATAAACTGATGCTGTCTGACAGATCAGGACTGTCCCAACTAAAATCGCACATACTTTTTTCTTCACATGCTTCACCTCGTTTCCATAGACTTGCTTTCCCTGTCTCTTATACTCGGGCTTATTTTAGCACAAGAAATTCATCATTTCAAATTTATACCGTTTTTTCACGAAATTTTAAGAAAATCCTTAGAATTTTTTTCTTTTCAAATCCCCCACTACAAGCTACAATAAGAATATGAAAACACAAAAGAAAAACATAAATCTTACAAAAAATAAACGGCTTAAGAATCGCCAAAAGCAGGTACGACTCCAGAAAATATTTCTGGCACTGGTGTGTATACTCCTTCTTTGCATTGCAGTTCTTCGTCCCGTTGATAACCATAAACAAAAGACCTATACGATTAACTCTACCTGTGAGGGATATCGCAGTAAAGTAGAAGCAGAGGCTGCGAATTATGATATGTCAGATTATGTTGATCTGATTCTTGCACTCATGATGCAGGAAAGCTCCGGACAGGGTACAGATGTTATGCAGTCTTCAGAAGGTGCCTACAACACCCAATACCCACAGGTGCCTAATGGGATCACTGATGTAGACTACTCCATTTCCTGCGGCATTCAGGAGCTGAGATATGCCCTTAATAAAGCCGGTGCCACAGGGCCTGATGATCTGGTTCATATCCGCCTTGCACTTCAGGGGTACAATTTCGGTGCAGATGTATACTTCAATTATCTCGAAAAAACCGGAATCACCTCCTGGTCTGTCGAAAGTTCCGAAGCTTTCGCAAAGATCGCCAGCGGCGAGACTGCACGTTCCGAAGAAAATCCACTGTATACTACAGCCGGACCGTGGGACTACGGAGACCAACATTATCCCGAACACGTATTACGCTATTATCATATTTAATCCCTTTTTCATGCCAGAATTATATTTTTATAAATTTTTCAAATTTTTTCAAAAAAACATTTGACAAGTACAATTATATCTGGTATTATATGTCTTGTCGATGAGGGACACGCCTCAGCAAGACACATGCGATAGTGGCGTAGTTGGTAACGCGCGACCTTGCCAAGGTCGAGACCGCGGGTTCGAGCCCCGTCTATCGCTCTTTTTATTTAAGAGTCAGGATAATTTCCTGATTCTTTTTTATTTTCAATAATGCACCTTTTATTACACAATGCCCTGTTAATCCTATTTCTTATATTATCAGCAACCTTCTATATATTTAATCTTATATTTCCTTCACCAATACCTCCCACTGCTTCGCTTTGCTCCCGTCCCCTATATACAGACCACCCGGTCATTTATGTATCTCGTTGAAAACCTCTGCAGAAAGTTCCAGATTTCTTAGTTGTATCCATCCTGTGTTACTCCCCCAACAATACACTGTCCGAACCTGTGAGTTTGTATTGTTGGGGGAATGCCCTTAACAGGATTGATACATCTTAGAAACCTGCACTTTCGAAGCCGTTTTCATGCAGATACATAAATGACCGGGTGGTCGTAATAATATATACTCTTTTCTTTAATGATGGAACAGTCTGATTCCCGTAAACGCCATCACCATTCCATATTTATTACATGTCGCGATCACATCGTCGTCTCTCACTGATCCGCCTGGCTGTGCAATAAATTCCACACCGCTCTTATGTGCTCTCTCGATATTATCACTGAATGGGAAGAACGCATCGGAACCAAGTGTTACACCTTTTAACTGATCCAGCCATGCACGTTTTTCTTCTCTTGTAAATACTTCCGGTTTCTCAGCAAATACTCGCTCCCATGCTCCGTCAGCAAGCACATCCATGTATTCCTCGCCAATATAAACATCGATTGCATTGTCTCTTTCTGCTCTGCTGATACCCTCCTTAAACGGAAGATTCAGCACCTTCGGGCTCTGACGAAGAAACCAGTTATCTGCCTTCTGTCCTGCAAGTCTGGTACAGTGTACACGTGACTGCTGTCCGGCTCCGACGCCAATTGCCTGGCCGTCTTTTACGAAGCACACAGAGTTGGACTGTGTATATTTCAGAATGATCAGAGAAATCTTAAGGTCTCGTTTTGCCTCTTCTGCAAGAGTTTTATTGTCAGTTACGATATTAGAGATCAGTTCATCGTCAATTGCCAGTTCCTGACGTCCCTGCTCAAAAGTCACACCAAATACCTGTTTGTGTTCCAGCGGTGCCGGTACATAATCAGGATCAATCTCGATCACATTGTAATTTCCTTTTTTCTTCTGTTTCAGGATTTCCAGTGCTTCTTCTGTATATCCCGGTGCGATCACACCATCAGAAACTTCTCTCTTGATCAGCATTGCTGTATCCTTATCACAGACATCCGAAAGCGAAATAAAATCACCGAAAGAGGACATTCTGTCCGCACCTCTTGCTCTTGCATATGCACATGCAAGCGGAGAAAACTCTTTCCAGTTCATATCATCTACCCAGTAGATCTTTGCAAGTGTCTCTGTAAGCGGAAGTCCTACAGAAGCTCCAGCCGGAGAAACATGTTTGAAAGAAGTAGCCGCCGGAAGTCCTGTGGCTTTTTTAAGATCACGTACAAGCTGCCAGCCGTTAAATGCATCAAGAAAATTAATATATCCCGGTTTTCCGGACAGAACTTTGATCGGAAGATCTTTTCCCTCTTCCATGTAGATTCTGGAAGGTTTCTGATTCGGGTTGCATCCGTATTTTAACTGTAATTCATTCATCTTCGTCTGTTCCTCCTTAGTGGTTTTTGTTTACGATCTTTGTTGTATAAGTACCTGTTGCAATATCAATATAACGTACAAACAGAGAAACTTTGTTGTCTTCATTCAGGCTGTTCCAGAGCAGTTCTGTAAATGCCTCTATATCATCTGGAATATCAACCAGTTTCGGTTCTCCTTCAAAGCTCGGAAGCGGATTTCCGTCACATTTGTATGTATGAATGAAACGGCCTTCGCCGGCAACTGCTTTTTCATAAGCGTATGTATAACGGAGACAGGAATCCGGATTTCCATTATCACTTTTCAGAATGGACATCGCATAGCTGTAATTTCCATTCTCAATGTGCATCACACCGGAAATTCGAGGTGTATAATTCGGTCCATCCGGTTCAAATTCACGAGATCTTAAGGACTGCTCAAAAGTAAGCTGTTTGTCCAGCCCCTCATAAATTGTATCGGTCTGATCACCATTTGTCACGATGGTTTTGTTTCCAAGAACACGCACCGGTGCATAAATGATCAGGCTCGGATCTGTCAGCTTAGAAGGATCAAACGCCTGTGTACGGATACCCTCTCCTTCTGTGACAAATACGCGGTTTCTGCTGTTTTCGCTTCTTCCCATGATAAAGTAAGCAGTTACTGCTTTTGTTCCGTCTGCAGAACGTCCGATGATAATTCCGCGTCCCGGATAAGAATTGCTTTTCAGTTCATTTTCCAGTGAGATTTTTTCCATGATCATTCTCCTTTTTTGTACATAATAGAATCGGATGCGCCACCTTGATTTTAAATCGAAAGTAAAGACCGCCTGGTCAGTCTGTTATCAGGCTGCCCAGGCGGTCGGCACATTCACTTACTGCACTCCCTGTAGTTCATCCTACTTCCGCCAGTCATGCAGTCGTTGTCTTCATAATATACTAATTTATTCAGTTTAGCAAGAACAAAAATTTAAACAATTATTCGTCTACGCTGTAGTTTGGAGCTTCTTTTGTGATATGAATATCATGTGGGTGAGATTCTTTCAGGGAAGCTGCGGAGATTTTTACAAATTTGCCGGTTGTCTTCAGTGTTTCGATATCTTCTGCTCCACAGTAACCCATACCGGAACGAAGACCTCCCATAAGCTGGAATACAGTATCCTCCAGATGGCCTTTGTAAGCCACACGGCCTTCTACACCTTCTGGAACAAGTTTCTTCGCATTCTCCTGGAAATAACGGTCTTTACTGCCGTTTTCCATAGCTGCGATAGATCCCATACCGCGGTATACTTTGTATTTACGTCCCTGATAAAGTTCGAATGTTCCCGGGCTCTCATCGCATCCTGCAAAGATGCTTCCCATCATGCAGACATTTGCTCCGGCAGCAATTGCTTTTGTGATATCTCCGGAATATTTGATACCGCCATCTGCGATGACCGGAATACCGTAGCGGTTTGCCACTTCATAACAATCCATAACTGCTGTGATCTGTGGAACACCAATACCTGCAACTACACGTGTGGTACAGATAGAACCAGGTCCGATACCAACCTTAACCGCATCTACGCCAGCATCAATCAGAGCCTTTGTAGCTGCACCGGTTGCAACATTACCTGCAATTACCTGAAGATCCGGATATGCATCCTTGATCTGGCGTACGGCACGGAGAATGTTTTCGGAATGACCATGCGCAGAATCTACTACGATTACGTCAACATTTGCTTTTACTAGAGCATCTACACGTGCAAGCACGTTGGATGTAATACCAACAGCTGCACCGCAGAGCAGACGTCCCTGCTCATCTTTTGCTGCAAGAGGATATTTGATCTGTTTTTCGATATCTTTAATCGTGATCAGACCTTTTAAATTAAAATCGTCATCTACAATGGGTAATTTTTCTTTACGGGATTTGGCAAGGATTTTCTTTGCCTCTTCAAGTGTGATTCCTTCTTTGGCTGTAATCAGTCCCTCAGAAGTCATGCATTCTCCGATTTTCTTTGTGAAATCAGTTTCGAATTTCAGATCTCGGTTGGTAATAATACCTACCAGTTTCTTGCCTTCTGTGATCGGCACACCTGAAATACGGAATTTTGCCATCAGATTGTTGGCATCTTCAAGTGTATGATCTGCGGATAAAAAGAATGGATCAGTAATAACACCGTTCTCAGAACGTTTTACCTTATCTACTTCCTCAGCCTGTGCTTCAATGGACATATTTTTATGAATGATACCGATACCGCCCTGTCTGGCCATTGCAATTGCCATTCTATGCTCAGTAACTGTGTCCATTCCTGCACTCATCATAGGAATGTTCAGCTTGATTTTTTTCGTTAAGTGTGTTGTAACATCTACCTGATTCGGAATTACTTTTGAATATGCCGGAACTAACAGGACGTCATCAAATGTAATGCCTTCACCGATAATTGTACCCATTGCATTTCCTCCCTTGTATTATGTTGTTTTGATTTTGATTCAAAGTGTAACAAAAAAGAACTGAGGTGTCAATCCAAAAAAACTTTGCTCGGAGCTGAATTTTTGATAGCTTTTGCCATCTCATCATCCGGCTCAATGATGATCCGGCTGTTCTCCCCACCGGCTTTCATGATGATTGCAAAGCGTTTGTGTTCCGGATTTCCCGAAGAATAATCCAGTGTTTTCATGCGGCTGTTTCCGTTGTAATAATCCATTTTGTGGGAATTCAGCGGAGCGATCAGATCTGCTTCTGACAGATTCACAGACATCACTTTTTTACGTTTGGACTTTGCCATAACCATGTCAATGTCAAATTCCCCGTTTACAAAAAGATACTCATACTCCAGATCCGTCCGCGGAATCACAAAATAACATGCAACTCCCAGCGCAATTGCCAGAACCAGAAGCAATGGACTGATAAACAGCCCGGCTCCTGCCGCAAGAATGGTCAGCACGATCAGCCCGTACTTAACTATTGCATCCTTTGCTGTCGATTCTTTCTTCACCAGAAATTCTGAATAAAGGTCACTCATATCATCTTCTCCTTAAAGGTATTTTAAATAATTCTATCACAAAAAGGGATCAGCGTCTATGACGCCAATCCCTTAAATTTTGTACTTTATTTACATCATGCCGCCCATTCCTGGCGCACCTGCCGGCATAGCCGGAGTATCTTCTTTGATTGTGGCAACTACAGACTCTGTAGTCAGGAGTGTAGATGCAACACTTGTTGCATTCTGAAGAGCGCTTCTTGTAACCTTAACCGGGTCAAGGATACCAACGCCTACCATATCTACATATTTCTCATTCAGAGCATCGAAACCAATGCCTGGTTCGGATTCTCTTACTTTGTTAATGATAACGGAGCCTTCCAGTCCTGCGTTTGCAGAAATGTGGAATAACGGAGCTTCCAGAGCTTTGAGAATGATATTCGCACCAGTCTTCTCATCACCTTCCAGAGTTGCAGCAAGCTCAGCAACTTTTTTGGATGCATGGATGTATGCAGATCCGCCACCTGCGATGATTCCTTCTTCTACGGCTGCTCTTGTAGCTGCAAGAGCATCTTCCAGACGAAGTTTTGCTTCTTTCATCTCAGTTTCAGTTGCAGCACCAACACGGATAACAGCTACGCCACCTGCCAGTTTTGCAAGTCTTTCCTGTAATTTTTCTTTATCGAATTCAGATTTTGTTTCTTCGATCTGTTTACGGATCTGAGCAACACGGTCTTCGATTGCTTTCTTGTCACCAAGTCCATCAACGATAACTGTGTTTTCTTTTGCAACTTTAACAGATTTTGCACGTCCAAGCTGAGCCATTGTAGCTTCTTTGAGTTCAAGTCCCAGTTCTTCGGAAATCACCTGTCCGCCTGTCAGGATTGCGATATCCTGAAGCATTTCTTTTCTTCTGTCACCATATCCCGGAGCCTTAACAGCTACTACCTGGAATGTTCCTCTTAATTTGTTTACAATCAGAGTTGTAAGTGCTTCACCTTCTACATCTTCAGCAATGATGAGAAGCTTTGCACCAGCCTGAACAACCTGCTCCAGTAACGGAAGAATTTCCTGAATATTGCTGATTTTCTTATCTGTGATCAGGATGTATGGATCTTCAAGGTTTGCTTCCATTTTTTCCATATCTGTGGACATGTATGCAGAAATATATCCACGGTCAAACTGCATACCTTCTACAAGATCAAGTTCTGTATGCATGGTTTTGGATTCTTCTACAGTGATAACACCATCGTTGGAAACTTTTTCCATTGCGTCTGCAACTAACTGTCCGACTTCTTCATCGCTTGCAGAGATAGAAGCAACGTTTGCGATCTGAGCTTTTCCACTGATTTTCTGGCTCATCTCTTTGATTGCATCTACTGCAGTATCTGTTGCTTTTTTCATACCTTTTCTCAGGATAATCGGGTTTGCACCTGCTGCCAGGTTCTTCATTCCTTCGTGAACCATTGCCTGCGCAAGTACGGTAGCTGTAGTAGTACCATCACCTGCTACATCATTTGTTTTGGATGCTACTTCTTTGATAAGCTGTGCACCCATATTTTCGAATCCGTCTTCCAGTTCGATTTCTTTTGCGATTGTAACACCGTCGTTTGTGATAAGCGGAGCACCAAACTGTTTATCAAGTACTACGTTTCTTCCTTTTGGGCCGATTGTGACTCTTACTGTGTCTGCAAGTTTGTTTACGCCGGCTTCAAGTGCAGCTCTTGCTTCTGCGCCGAATTTAATTTCTTTTGCCATGATGACTGTCCTCCTGAATATTATTCATAACTGTTCAGTACCCTCTCAGTTACGAGTCAAAATGCATTCCAACTCACCTTCGGTGATAGCATTTTGCCTTGTATGTCTCGGGCTTTTGGCAAAAACATGCCAAAGCACCTCGCGGGATACTACCTACTGAATACTTACTACTATTCTACAATTGCCAGAATGTCGCTCTGTTTTACGATGATGTATTCTTCACCGTCAAGTTTTACTTCTGTTCCTGCATATTTGGAATAGATAACTTTGTTTCCTACAGCAACTTCCATCTTCACTTCTTTGCCTTCAACTACTCCACCAGGTCCTACAGCGATAACTTCTGCCTGCTGTGGTTTTTCCTGTGCCTGTCCCGGAAGTACGATACCGGATTTTGTTGTTTCTTCTGCTTCTAACTGTTTTAATACAACTCTGTCACCTAAAGGTACTAATTTCATGATCTATGTCCTCCTTTATTGTTGCCTTTCTTTTTATTACTAGCACTCATTTCGCTTGAGTGCTAATCACTGTCCCTATATTATTGAAATTCGTGATTTTGTGCAACTCTTTTTACAGTCACAAATCAATACATTTTTATTTATATTCTTTTATTTTCTCTTATTTTCTCTTGTTTTCTCACTTTCTTATTTTAAGTAAAGAAAAACCTCTCCCAAAATGGGAAAGGCTTTTGCTTTTTGTACGACTATATTCATTTATGAAGATTTTTTATTCCTCTGTGCCTTAATCTCTTCCAGTTCGTCAAAGATCACTTCATTCAATACTTTAATGTACGTACCCTTCATTCCGGAGGAACGAGATTCGATAACTCCGGCACTTTCAAACTTCCGAAGTGCATTGACAATAACTGATCTCGTAATACCCACACGGTCTGCAATCTTGCTTGCAACCAGAATACCTTCCTCACCATCAAGCTCATCAAAAATATGAATAATTGCCTCCAGCTCGGAGAATGACAGCGTATTAAATGCGGATTTAACGACCTGCTGCTTACGATCCTCTTCTGCATTTTCTTCATGGACTGCACGCATCATTTCCAGACCGACAACGGTCGTGCCATATTCACTGACAATGATATCCTCTATATCATATGGTCTGTCATTTCTGTACATAAATACAGTTCCCAGACGTTCTCCCGCGATATCGATTGGATTGATGATACCATAGCAGCTGCTGTTTACATGTTCAAAGCCAAGTGTCTGAAGATTTACATTTTCTTTTGTAGATAATACGCCCAGAAAACGTTCATTCAACAGGGAATCAATATGTCCGCCTACGTTGTCCTCGATCAGTTCAGTGATTTCTTCGACACCCGGACACAGACTGATTCCAAGCACTTTACCCTTTTTGCTGAGCACCAGAATGTTAGAGCTTAAAGTTTCCATCAGAACCTGACAGATATCATTAAACACAACTTTACTGGAACTGCTGTTGTGCAAAAGTTTATTAATTTTTCTGGTTTTATCCAACAACTGAACGCTCATTACGGCCTCCTTCTCATGTTTTCTCGATGTTTCTGTCTTTATGTTCTAATTTTACACGTTTTATAACGAAAACACAAGATATTTTTATATTTTTTTCGATTTTGTCCGCATTTTCAGAAAATTTATATATTTAGTCTTCTTTAGACTTTTGCTCCACATAACCGCAAGTTGTCTCACTGCAGACAATCTTATTTCCTTTTTCGACCATATAGCTTCCACACTTCGGACATTTCTTTGCCGATGGCTTCTGCCATGACATGAAATCGCATTCCGGATTGTCAATGCAACCGTAATATTTACGTCCCTTCTGAGTCTTTTTCAACACGACATCCTTACCGCACTTCGGACATGCCACACCAATCTTTTCATAATATGGCTTGGTGTTTCTGCACTCCGGAAATCCCGGGCACGCAAGAAATCTTCCATGAGGTCCATATTTGATGACCATGTTACGTCCACAGACATCGCATACCTCATCACTGACTTCATCCTGAATCTCAACCTTTTCCAGTTCCTTTTCTGCCGCGTCAACATCTCGCTTCAGATCCGGATAGAAGTTACGCACAACTGTCTTCCACTGAACCGTGCCTTCTTCCACGCAGTCAAGCAGTCCTTCCATCATCGCAGTAAAACGAACATCTACAATACTCGGGAAAGCCTGTTTCATAATATTATTGACAACTTCTCCGAGTTCTGTCACGTAGAGATTTTTCTGTTCTTTAGACACATAACGACGGCTGATGATCGTTGTGATCGTCGGCGCATACGTACTCGGACGTCCGATTCCCTGCTCTTCCAGCGCTTTTACCAGAGATGCTTCCGTATAATGTGCCGGCGGCTGTGTGAAATGCTGTTCCGGCTTTAATTCTGTCAGTTCCAGTTTCATGCCTTTTTCGAGGCTCTGGCTTAATACATTGCCTTTCTGATTATCTTCTTCCTGCACATACACAGACATAAAACCATCAAATACAATCTTTGAAGCCGCAACTGTAAAGGTATATTCTCCTGCTCCGATTTTTACAGATGTTGTCTCATATTTCGCTGCTGACATGCGGCTGGCAGTAAAACGTTTCCAGATAAGCTGATACAGGCGGAACTGATCTCTGGACAAAGACTCTTTGATCATTGCCGGAAGTCTGGTAATATCGGTTGGTCGGATTGCCTCATGCGCATCCTGAATCTTCTGTTCCTTCTTGACAGTCTTACCTGTAGTGGAAACATAGTCGTCTCCATACTGCGCTTCAATATACTCTCTTGCTGCCTGATCTGCTTCCTGTGAGATTCGCGTGGAATCGGTACGCAGATAACTGATCAGACCAACAGTACCACTGCCCTTGATGTCCACACCTTCATACAACTGCTGTGCCAGACGCATAGTTTTCTGAGTGGAAAAGTTTAACGTCTTGGCAGCCTCCTGCTGCAGAGTACTGGTCGTAAACGGAAGCGGTGCATTCTTGGTACGCTCACCCTTTTTAACTTCTGTGATCTCATACTCCGCATTTTCCAGTGCTTTCAGTATCTTATCCATCTCTGCTCTGTTATGGACCGGAAGCTTCTTATCCGTACCGTAGAATTTAGCCTGCAGAGGTTTCTTCTCTCCCTTTATCTTGAACTCGCCGTCAAGACTCCAGTATTCTTCCGGAATAAATGAATTAATCTCCTCTTCTCTGTCACAGATAATACGCAGTGCAACCGACTGTACACGGCCTGCACTTAATCCTCTTTTGACCTTTACCCACAGAAGCGGGCTGATCGTATAACCTACCATTCGGTCAAGCATTCTTCTCGCCTGCTGTGCATCCACAAGATTCAGATCCAGATCGCGTGGCTGCTTGATTGAAGCTTTTACTGCAGTCTTTGTAATCTCATTGAAGGAGATTCGGCGCATTTTAGACGGATCTTCTTTCAGTGCCTGCATCAGATGCCAGGAAATTGCTTCTCCCTCACGGTCAGGGTCAGTTGCGAGATAAATCTTATCTGCTTTTTTGGCAGCCTTTCTGAGATTTGCCAGAAGTTCGCCTTTTCCTCTGATCGTGATGTATTTCGGTTCAAAATCATTCTCTACATCAATACCGAACTGGCTTTTGGGAAAATCCCGCACATGTCCGTTGGATGCCTGTACATCATAGTTACTTCCCAGAAATTTCTTTATAGTTTTTACTTTCGCAGGTGACTCTACTATCACCAGATATTTCGCCATGCTATCTCTCCTACTTATCCATTATTCATAAAAACTTCCGGGAAAATCATCGTCACTCATTGTTATGTTGTCTTTACGTAGTAGTGTCTGCCGACTTCAAGTGCCAATCCTGACAATGTCAGTTCCAGCAAAAGACTGCCGATTTTTTCCGGCGGAAGTCCTGTTTTCTGAATCAAAAAATCCATAGATTTTGGTCGTAAATCGAGACAACTATACACCAATTTCAAATCGGTTGCAAGCCCTAAGTCATTTTTTGTCTTTATTTTAACAGGATTTTCATACTCTATTCCCATCTCACGGAGCAGGATTTCCGGTGTGTAAGCAATTCCTGCACCATCATAGATCAGTTTATGACATCCCATACTTCTCTCCTCATTGACCGGTCCCGGTACAGCAAAAACTGCCTTGCCCTGATCCAGGGCCCACTGTGCCGTTATCAGGGAACCACTCTTTTCACATGCCTCTACGATCAGAACAAGATCTGCCAGTCCACTGATAATCCGGTTTCTTGCCGGAAAAAAATAATTTCGTGCTTTTGTCCCCGGTGTCTGCTCGCTGATGATTCCTCCACCTGTACGCAGGATACGTTGATACAGCCCTCTGTTGCCTGACGGATAGCAGATATCAGGTCCGTTTCCAAGAACAGCCCAGGTTCCTCCTCTTCCTTCCAGAGCCCCTTTATGTGCCTCCGTGTCGATTCCGTAGGCCATCCCACTAATGACCTGTACTCCCGCCTCACTTAAGTATCTCGCATACCGAAATGCCTGTATACGCCCGTAAGGAGTTGCCGCCCGCGCACCGACAATCGCTGCTGTCGGTTTTTCCGGATCCGGAAAGTTACCTCTGATATATAACTTCTCCGGCATTCCAGTATACTGACGCAATTTTTCCGGATATTCTTTATCCTTCGCCCCTACTTCCCTGATTGGTATTTTTTGAGTTTCTTCCATATAAATATCTCCTCTATACATTATCTCTTTTACCTGATTTTTATTCTGAATGTTTTTAATCATTTTTCAGTTCCAGTATTTTTTGTCAAAGGAACGATACGATAAAGCTTCCCCTAAATGTTCTTTATTGATATTCTCCGAAGCCTCCATATCTGCAATCGTACGTGCCACCTTCAAAATCCTGTGATACGCTCTCACACTGAACGGCATATGCTGAAATGCCATCTTAAGAAGCCTGCCTGCCGAATCATCCAGATGGCAGAATTTTTCGACCTGCTTTCCGCTCATTTCTCCGTTAAACTGAATCTTCTCATCCTTAAAGCGTTCTTTCTGTATCTGCTGTGCTGCTTCTACCCGCATACGTATCTGTTTCGTGTTTTCGCCAATCTTTCCATTGCTCATCCCATCGAAATCTACCGGTGAAACATCTGCACAGAGATCCAGTCTGTCCAGAAGCGGCTGGCTGAGTTTCCCCAGATATTGCCCTACCTGTGCCGGTGTACATCTGCATCGGTTCATATCCGGATAATATCCACAGGGACATGGGTTCATTGCTGCACACAACATAAAATGTGCCGGAAAATCATACGTTCCATAAACACGCGAAATATGGATCACCTTATCTTCCAGTGGCTGACGCAGGATTTCCAGGCTTCTTCTGGAAAACTCCGGCATCTCATCCAGAAACAGTACTCCTCTGTGTGCCAACGTGATTTCTCCCGGACGTGGATTCCTTCCGCCGCCTGCCAGTGCCTGTGCAGAACAGGTATGGTGCGGACTTCGAAAAGGACGTATCCGGATCAGTGGGTCTTCTGCCGGCAGTAATCCGGCAATACTGTAAATTTTCGTCAGTTCCAGTCCTTCTTCTACTGTAAGCTCCGGCATGATTCCCGGAATTCGCCTGGCGATCATCGTCTTACCGGCTCCCGGCGGACCGATCATCAGAAGATTATGAAATCCACTGACAGCAATCTCGACTGCTCTTTTCAGACTTTCCTGTCCATGGATCTCACAAAAATCCACTGCATTTTCCTGTTTCTCTTTTCTTTTGGTCTCCACTGCCTTTTTATAAGAATCCGGTGCACCAACATAGCGGATCATCTCCTGCAGATTAGATACACCGATCACTTTCATATCAGGGATCAGATGTGCTTCCCTCAGATTATCATACGGAACTACACAGAAACGACACTTTTCTTCCCTTGCCCGAATGATCATCGGCAGGATTCCAGATACCGCATGGATTTCTCCATTCAATCCGATTTCTCCCGCCATCATTACATTTCCCAACTGTGCTGCTGAAAGCACGCCGGCAGCCGCAAGTACAGCCGCTGCCAGTGGAAGATCAAAACCTGCGCCCTCCTTCCTGATATCCGCCGGTGCCAGATTGACGGTGATCCTCTTGGGCGGAAGCGCGATTCCGTTATTCTTAAGGGCTGTACGTACCCGATCCTGTGCTTCTTTTACCTGAGTCGACGGCAGACCGACCATAGTGAAGGAAGGAAGTCCGTCACTTACATCTGCTTCAACCTTTATGAGATGAACTTCCATTCCTGAAATGGCTGCTGAAAAAACACTTGCAAACATAAATCTCCTTTCTGTCTGTAAATGCTCCCGATTTGCATTTTCTTCTCAATGAACCTCATATAAATCTGTATTTTGTTATATCACTCATGGGATTTTAAAGATTTTAGCCCTCCATAAATAAGAGCGGCAAAAAAGATAGATAGAATTTGTATATAAGCCCTCTGTATTTCATTTCATTATAGTCCATTTTGCTCCCAAACGCAATAGCACATTTCGGTCTGTTTTATAATTGCAAAAAAACAGGAGGTGAGCTTATGAAGTTTCAACGTATTCAGGATCTTCGTGTAGATTCTGACCTTTCTCAGCGACAGCTTGGTGAAATTCTGCATATCAGTCAGCGTTCCTATTCTCATTATGAAACAGGCTCACGTGGCATTCCGATTGAAATGCTCATCCGCCTTGCTGACTATTATGACACAACGATTGATTATCTTGTAGGTCGTACCGACAACAAAGCACCTGTAAAATAGTCATTTCTGTTTCATCAACGAAAAAAAGAGGAAGCCATCCCGATTGGATTGCTTCCTCTTTTTCATTATAAAATCAAAATTTCTCAGTTTCCTTCACTTGCTTTTTGATCTTCCCACTGCTGGATTTTATTAATATTTGCGATTTCATACTCATTAAAAACAGAACCCTGTTCTGCATCAAAAGTCTCCGGATCTATCGTTCCCTGATACCAGGATTTGCTGTTAAAATAGTCCGCAATATAATCCGTCACGAACTGTCTTCCATGACGCGCATAAATCTCATTTTTTGCAAGCTCCAACTGATCTGAGGTATAGTTGGAAATTTCTTCATCTGTAAGATAACGGCTGCTACTCTCCGGGAAGAAATATTCCCCACTCTCCGCGGTGACCTGTGGCTGCTCTTCTGAAGGTGTCGGTGTAGCCGTCGGTTCCGGCGGGTTGATCACGACCTGATTTCTGCTCATGATACAGCTTACATTCGGATACACGGAAGATACCGGCTCTGCTGTAGTCACTCTCAGATAAAGCTGCCCATTATCAAATGTCAGATTACCTGACGCTGAGTTTCCCGCTGAATCACCGAAGGAAAACGCCGCTGCATTTCCGGCAACTTCTGCAGTTATATCCGCAGATACTGCCTGTGTCTGTCCTGCATCCGTCTGATAAAAACTAAATGATACGGTATCCTGACTGATATTGTAAATATTGATTGTTACAAGGCCATCTGTACTGTACCAGTAATCCCAGAAATTATCCGGATTAAACGTAACTCTCTGCTCCGGAACCGGAGTAGGTGTAGCCGTTGGTCTCGGCGTCGGACTTGGAGACGGTATCGCTGTAGGCTCTGCCGTTGGTGTCAGTTTTGCCGCATTTTCAATTGCTTCCTTTTTTTGCTTCGCTTCTCTCGCACTTCTCTGAAAGCTTGCCAGAAGAAGTGCCGCTGCCGCAAACATAATAAAGATCGATATCAGGATAATCAGCAGCATTTTCAGCCTGTTTTTTCTTCTCATTGGTACCACCTCTGTTTCAGTCTTACCTGTTGTGTTTCTTATTTCTGTCTATTTCTTTTCTTTTATGTAACCTTTACGATATGCATCCAAAAGCTGCATAAGTTCTTCAATACGTTCCCTCAGTGCTTTTCCGGTATCGGTGTCTCCCACCAGACGTCGCTTCGATGTATAGTGTACGGATACCCTGTTGGATACAATATCACTTTCCTGGGAAACAGCCTGCTCTTTTGATGCAAATGGCTCATGTGCACTTAAGATCAATCCATAAGAATTGTAGATCAGAGTATAACCGGCAATTCCGGTTACCTTCTGGTATGCTTTACAGAAACCACCGTCAATAACGATCACTTTACCATTGCACTTGACCGGGCTTTCTCCCTCTCCCTGATGCACTGGTACATGACCGTTGATAATATGCCCTGACTTCGGAGAAAGGCCAAATTCTTCAAGGAGTGTATCAACTACGTTTTCGTTTTCAAGCAGGCGATAATATGCACCTTTTGTTTCTTTATGCGTTTCTTTATCTGCTATAAAATATCTCTCAAATGTAGTCATCTTATCCTTGCCAAATAATGGAGAGGACGGACTTGCCCAGATAAACCAGAGGATATCCATACCTTTTCGCTGCTCAGCACTATCGACTGCAAAAAAAGCTCTTCTTACATAAGTTTCAAGCACATCATACAGCTCACGACCCTTATATTTTTTTCCGTAAATCTGAATTTCTTTCAGACTGCCGTCCTCATTCAGGGGAATACATCCATGGAAAAGCAGGTTTCCATTATATATCTTGTACAAACCACCCTTATCCAGAAGCAGACGCATATGTTTCTGAAGTTTTTCGCAGTTGCGGAAAGCTGTTTCCATACGTTCTATCACATCTCGCTCTCCTGCGGTCAGCTCATACGGATGTTTCCAGTCAATCGTCGGAAATTCTGTATCCAGCATCGGATATTCCTTTCCGTCCGGAAGCGTCACAGTTCCCTTCACCGGATCGATCCTGTGAAGCAGACAACGGTCTTCCATATGGAATTCCCTGTGTCTTCGGATAAGCTGTCCCTCCAGCTTGAACTGAATGATAGAAATCGCTTTGTGCATCTTCTGGCCGAGTTCTTTTTCCAGTGCATTATAATTAGAAGTACCTTTCATCTCAAAAGCACTGCACGGATCATCTTTGTAAACTTCCATGGAAAAGGTTGCAAGCGGCAGCATATTGATTCCATAACCATCCTCAAGAATGTCAAGATTTCCATAACGAATGCTGTTGCGAAGTACCGTCGCAATACATGCCCGCTGTCCCACAGCTGCTCCCATCCATACAACATCATGATTTCCCCACTGGATATCAAGGGAGTGATATTTCATCAGACGGTCCATAATAAAATGCGGTCCCGGTCCACGGTCAAAAATATCCCCGAGAATATGAAGATGATCCACAACAAGACGCTGGATCAGTTCTGCAAGTGCAATGATAAAATTCTCTGCACGTCCGATCTGAATGATCGTATTTACAATTGAATCATAATACGCTTCTTTATCAAGAACCTCCGCCTTTTCCGTGATCAGTTCCTCGATCACATAAGCATAATCCGGCGGCAGGGCTTTACGTACCTTGGATCGTGTATATTTCGATGCCGTCGTCTTGCAGACTTCGATCAGTCGGTACAATGTAATCTTGTACCAGTTTTCCATATCATCTTCTGTTTTTTTGACCAGCTGTATTTTTTCTTTTGGATAGTAGATCAAAGTTGCCAGCGCTTTCTTATCGCTGTTGCTCAGGGTATGCCCAAATACATCATCTATTTTCTTTCGGACTGCACCGGAGCCATTTCGGAGCACGTGTGAAAACGCTTCGTATTCGCCATGCAGATCCGACATAAAATGCTCCGTGCCTTTCGGAAGATTTAAAATCGATTGAAGATTGATGATCTCCGTAGAAGCCTTCCCGATCGTCGGGTACAGTTCCGCAAGTCTCTGTAAATATCTCAATTCCTCTTTTTTCATGTTCTTCTCCTTTTTGCCATGTTAACATATCCCACATTCCAATCAGTAATACAAACTTACTACATGACTTTTATATATGCAGGATCATGCAATTACCCCGTCGAACAGTGAAAACTGGTTCGACTGCGGAATATCTCCAAACAATCCCATATCATCCATAAGGTCGATGACTGTTTTGCTGACTTTTGTCCTGTCACGGAAGTCATCCTTTGACAGGAATTTTCCCTGCTTTGCCGCATCTACCACGGCCTCGGCAGCCTTATCTCCCATACCTTCAATACAGTTCAGTGCCGGCATCAGTTTCCCATCTATGATCTGAAAACGGTTTGCCTTTGCGCGGTAAAGGTCGATCGGCATAAACTCCAGACCACGCGCATACATTTCCTGTACGATTCGCATATCTTTGATAGTATCCTGTTCTTTCTTTGATGCTGCATCACCCTTTTTACGCAATTCTGCCAGATAAAAGTCCAGACGCTCACGACCCATACACATTGTCTCATAAGAAAATGCCGTTGCCCGGATACTGAAAAATGCCGCATAATATGCCAGCGGTTTAAACACCTTGAACCAGGCAATACGCCATGCCATCATAACGTATGCCGCAGCATGTGCCTTCGGGAACATGTACTTAATTTTTTTACAGGACCAAATATACCATTCCGGTACATTATGTTCTCTCATAGTTGCTTCCCACTCATCACGAAGTCCCTTTCCTTTACGGACGGCCTCCATGATAGTGAACGCAAGACTGCTCTCTACGCCCATACTGATGAGGTAGATCATGATGTCATCTCGTGTACAGATTGCGGTGGAAATCGTTGCTTTTCCCTCTTCGATCAAGGTCTGTGCATTGCCAAGCCATACGTCCGTACCATGAGACAGACCGGCAATACGTACAAGGTCAGAAAAATACTTTGGCTTTGTATCAATCAGCATCTGCATCGCAAAATCCGTACCAAACTCCGGCACACCAAGGCAGCCAAGCTTACAGCCGCCGATATTTTCCGGTTTTATTCCCAATGCCTCCGTACCTGCAAACAAAGACATAACTTCTTTGCTGTCCAGAGGAACATCTCTGGCACTTAAGCCGGTAAGATCCTCCAGCATACGGATCATTGTCGGATCATCGTGTCCGAGAATATCAAGTTTCAGAAGGTTTCCGTCAATGGAATGATAATCAAAATGTGTCGTGATGATATCACTGTTTTCGTCATTTGCCGGATGCTGCACCGGTGTAAATTTCTCAATCTCCTCACCAACAGGAAGAACAATGATACCGCCCGGATGCTGTCCGGTCGTTCTTCGGATACCGGTACATCCCTGTACGATACGGTTGATCTCACAGTAACGTTTGTGCTGTCCACGTTCTTCGTAGTAGTTTTTCACATAACCAAACGCTGTTTTTTCCGCAAGTGTACCGATGGTTCCTGCCTTGAATGTCTGACCCTTTCCAAAAATAACCTCTGTATAACGATGGGCATTTGCCTGATATTCACCGGAGAAGTTCAGGTCAATATCAGGCTCTTTATCACCTTTGAAACCAAGGAATGTTTCAAAAGGAATATCGAAGCCTTCTTTGTTCATCTTTGTTCCGCACTTCGGGCAGATACGGTCCGGCATATCACAACCTGCCATACCACCAAATTTTTTCACCTCCGGTGAATCAAAATCACTGTATTTGCAATTCGGACAAAGATAATGTGGCGGCAGCGGATTTACTTCCGTAATACCGGACATCGTTGCTGCAAGCGAAGATCCTACAGATCCTCGGGAACCTACCAGATATCCATCCTCATTGGATTTCCACACCAGTTTCTGCGCAATGATATACATAACCGCATAACCGTTGGAAATAATAGAGTGAAGTTCTTTATTCAGTCGGTCTTCTACAATCTGCGGAAGTACTTCTCCATACATCTCATGTGCTTTATTAAAACAGATATCCTTCAGATCCTGATCAGAGTTTTCAATGACCGGAGGATATTTATCCGGATGAATTGGTGAAATCTTCTCGATCATATCTGCGATTTTGTTTGTATTTGTAATAACGACTTCTTCTGCTTTTTCGCTTCCAAGATAGGAAAACTCTTCCAGCATTTCCTCGGTAGTACGAAGATAGAGAGGTGCCTGGTTATCCGCATCAGAAAAACCATTTCCAGCCATGATGATACGGCGGTAGATCTCATCCTCCGGATCCATAAAATGCACATCACAGGTCGCAACGACCGGCTTCTTGAACTGGTCACCCAGCTTGACGATTTTTTTGTTGATCTCGATCAGGTCTTCATTGGACTGAATACGGTCGTTCTTTTCATCTGCCAGCATAAATGCATTGTTTCCGAGCGGCTGGATTTCCAGATAATCGTAGAAATTAACAAGTCTTGCAATCTCCGGTTCCGGTGCATTTCGAAGAATTGCCTGATACAGTTCTCCCGCCTCACAAGCACTTCCGATCAGAAGCCCATCCCTGTGTTCGAGAAAAAGACTTTTCGGTACACGCGGACGACGGCGATAATATTTCAGGTGCGACTGGCTGACAAGCTTATACAGATTAATCCGCCCGGTCTCATTTCTTGCAAGAATAATTGCATGGTAAGTTGGCAGCTTCTTTATCGTATTGACCGAAACATTTCCCTGCTGATTCAGTGCATCCACATCATAAATATCGCGCTCTTTCAGCATTTCCACAAATCGTACAAAAATTTCTGCCGTACATGCTGCATCATCCACTGCCCTGTGGTGATGATCCAGAGATACGCCAACTGCTTTGGCAACTGTATCCAGTTTAAAACGGTTCAGCGCTGGCAGAAGAAAACGCGCCATACCGACTGTATCGACATATGTATACTCCTGTGGAAGCCCCTGTCTCTTGCAGTTTTCAATGATAAAACTCATATCAAAATCTGCATTATGCGCCACCATGACAGCACCCTCACAAAATTCCAGGAACTGTGGAAGTATCGTCTGAATATCCGGTGCATCCATGACCATTGAATCATTGATACTTGTCAGCTGCTCGATTCTGTATGGAATCGGTACTTTCGGATTTACAAATGTTGAAAAACGATCTGTGATCACCCCGTTTTCCACACGGACCGCACCAATTTCAATGATCTGACAGGTCAGCGGTGAGAAACCTGTCGTCTCGATGTCAAATACAACAAATTTTCCATCTATCAACTGTCCTTTACTGTTGGTCACAATACCTTTCAGGTCATCTACCAGATAAGCTTCCATTCCGTAAAGAACTTTGAAATCGGATTCCTTCGGTACACACCCGCCCCATGCATCAAAACAGTGATTCGCCTCAGGGAAGGCCTGTACAACACCATGATCCGTGATTGCGATTGCCTTATGCCCCCACTCGTACGCTCTTTTGACCAGATCTTTTGCAGTGGTAACACCATCCATATCGCTCATCTTTGTATGACAGTGCAGTTCCACACGTTTCTGCGGGCTGGTATCCATTCTCGTACTGCGGAAGTCAGCAATCTTTTTAATTCCGGAAATCGAACCGACAGTAAGTTCACTGTCAAATCTGTCGATTGTCGTAACACCTTTAAATTTCAGGAAAGCCCCTTTCTTCACAGATTCTGTTATCTCCGGCACCTGTTCATTACGAAGAAACATCTTGATCACAATGGAATCTGTAAAATCCGTCACAGGAAAAATCAAAATCGTTTTTTCGTTACGGATCTCCCTTGCCTCTACATCCATGACCTGACCGCGGATAATAACTTCGCCCATCTCACCTGTTATGGATTCCAGATCGATCGTATCACCCTCAAAATCTCTTCCATAGACCACGTCCGGATTGCTGTCCCTGCGGAAGCCACCATGGAAATCCCCACGTGCACCTTTCTTTTCGAAAGTTTTCTGCTTCTGATCTGATTTAGCTTTTGTCTCTGTTTTTTGGCTGTCCTTTTGGGCTTCTGCGGCCTCTTCCGTCTTTTCTTCCTGCACCTCTTCCGGAGTCAGTTTTGCATGTTTTAATACGTTTGCAACTTCCTGTCGGATCTGCAGAGCTGCATTCTTACGGTATTTGCTCTCTTCTGCTTCAACAAACTGCAGGTTGATCTTAAGGTTCATGCCACAACGCTCACAGAAGACTTTCTGCAGATATTCTACAAGAATCTCACTTTTTTCTCTGGAAATTACAGAATCCGGAAGTGTCAGATCCATCTGTTCGTCAGACGGAAAACTAATCTGCGAACGTTTGAACAGATTGTACTCAAGCATATTATAGTTCTTCAGCTCTATTTCCATGCTGGAACGGTAAACATCCAGAAAATTCGCCGGTGAATACTGTTTGGACAAATGGAACCGTTCGATCACTGTCACCTGCATTTCCAGCCCTGCAAAAAACTGTCGTTCAATCTGATTTTCCAGCGCCATGATATATTTCTTATGAATCCAGCGCTCACTGTGGATATACACCCACAGTCTGGTTTTTGCCGGATTGCATGCCACTCTCGAAACAGTAACCATCTCAAGCCATTCCTGCAGCTGATCATTCACTTTTAAGTTGGGAAATACATCGAAAAATTCTTTTTCCACGTTTTATGCCTCTCTTTATGCTTCCCAGTGGAGCAATTCCTCACGAAGTGTATCCAGAAGCTGATCTTCCGGTACCTTCCTTACAATTTCACCTTTTTTGATAAGAAGTCCCACGCCGACTCCACCTGCAATTCCGATATCTGCTTCCTTTGCCTCTCCCGGTCCGTTTACTACGCAGCCCATGACGGCAACTTTAATATCCAGCGGAATATCCTGTACCATTGCCTCAACCTGATTTGCAAGTCCGATCAGATCAATACGTGTACGTCCACAGGTCGGACAGGAAACGACTTCAATGCCTCCCTTACGCAGTCCAAGTGTTTTAAGAATGCGTTTCGCAGATTTGATTTCTTCCAGCGGTGCACCTGTCAGAGAAACACGTATCGTATCACCGATTCCCTGTGACAGAATAATTCCCAGGCCTACTGCTGATTTGATATTTCCAGAATAAAGAGTTCCTGCCTCTGTAATTCCCACATGAAGCGGATGATCTGTCTTTTCGGCGATCAGCTCATGCGCTTTGGCACACATCATAACATCAGAAGATTTGATACTGATCACAAGATTATCATACCCCATTTCTTCGATAATACGAACTTTGTCCAGTGCACTTTCCACAAGACCTTCTGCCGTCACACCATGATATTTTTCTACAAGTTCTTTCTCGAGGGAACCGCTGTTTACACCAACACGGATCGGAATGTTACGTTCTTTTGCCACATCCACGACAGCCTGAATCCTGTCTGTACTTCCGATATTTCCGGGATTAATACGGATTTTATCTGCGCCGTTTTCCATTGCTGCAATTGCAAGGCGATAGTCAAAATGAATATCAGCAACGAGCGGAATATGAATCTGTTTCTTAATTTCTTTTAAAGCCTGTGCTGCTTCCATCGTCGGTACTGCACAGCGAATGATATCACATCCGGCAGCTTCAAGTTCCAGAATCTGACGCACAGTTGCCTCTACATTTTCTGTTTTTGTGTTTGTCATAGACTGGATCAGGATCGGGTTTCCTCCGCCGATCTTTTTATTTCCTATCTGTACAACTTTTGTATGATCACGATACATAATCTTCTCTCCTTTTAGCGAAAAAGCGGAGCTGCCTATGTCAAACAGCTCCTCTTATCCATATGTCAGTGCTGGATTTCCAGCAGTTTTGCCTTCAGATCATTCTCCATCTTAAGCATTTCTGCCTCAGCAGCCTGTCGTTTCTCTCTGCCTTCTCTCTGAATTTTCATCACATCATCCAGTGTCTGGATCAGGTCGGCATTTGTTTTCTGTAAAGTTTCCATATCAACAATACCACGCTCGGATTCTTTTGCAGTCTCCACAGATGCCATATGAAGTTTCTCAGCGTTTTTGCGAAGCAGTTCATTCGTAAGATCAGACACCTGGCTCTGTGCCTGTGCCGCCTCTGTAGAATGTGCAATACCAAGAGCAAGCACCATCTGGCTTTTCCAGAGCGGGATTGTGTTGACCAGTGTCGTCTGGATCTTTTCTGCCATCATTGTATCGTTATTCTGCACCAGACGGATCTGCGGTGCTGTCTGAAGGGAAATCATTCTGGTAAGTTCCAGATCATGAAGCTTCTTTTCGAATCTGGCACATTTGCTGTCCAGATCTTTTGCTGCCTGTGCATCTTCCGGAAGACCGGTTAGCTTTGCTTTCTCTTCCAATTCTTTAAGCTTGCCGTCCCGCATTCTGGAAAGGCTTAACTTGCCTGCCTGAATGTACATGGACAGTTCCTTGAAATACAGAAGATTCTGCTCATACATCTTATCCATCATCGCAGAATCCTTAAGAAGGCGCACCTGATGCTGCTCCAGTGTCTCGGAAATTTTTTCGACATTTGCCTCAGCTTTGTCATATTTGTTTTTCAGAGTTTCGATCTTGTTTGCCTGTTTCTTGAAGAAGCCAAACAATCCCTTTTCTTCTTCAGCATCAAAACCCTTTAATTCTCCGACTACTCCGGTCAGAAGATCGCCTACCTCGCCAAGATCCTGTGAACGTACATTTTTCAGTGCTTCATCAGAAAAATCAGCCATCTTCTTCTGTGTTCCAGCTCCATACTGCATAACCTGTGTCAGATTTTCCAGATCGATCTTTCCTGCAAAATCTTCGACCATCTGCTGTTCTTCCGGCGTAAGGACAGTCTGTGCCATTTTCTGCTGTACCGGATTCATTTCCTGCGTAACTTCCATCAGCTGTGCCTGTACTTCCGGTTCTTTTTCCGGTTCCATGACCAATTCCGGCTCCAGTGTCAGCGACGGCATTCCTGTTTCTGTTTGTTTCATTTCATCACCCATAACGTTTCCCTCTCATTTTCTGCGTGTCGTATATCCTTGCTGCTGATTTTATTTTGAATTGCTTAAATCACTTTTTCACAAAATCATTTACTGTCAGCCCCTCCTGTGCAAGCATGGTATGCAGAACGGATATATCACTTGACACATCCCATGCCGTATCCTGAAATACAGAATCCAGAAGTTTTGCAAATGCTTCGTTCAATGTATCCAGAGTATCCTCAATTTCTTTCTTTGAAGCCCGGATTGTCTCCCCCTGAATCGGCTGTCTGTCCATATCTTCATAAGCATCCAGAAGTTTCACTGTCATCGGAAGATAATAATCCATCATCTTTTTGAGATCCGGAATAATCTCCGGGTGCTCCTCTGCTCTCTGGAAAATCTGCTCTACGATCTGTTCCATTTTTGCAATTTTTGCTGAAATCTCTTCTCCCGGAATCGCATCATTACTTGCATGGATTTTCTTAATATATGCTTCACCCTTATCAAGGACTTCCTGCACCTGAGGATTGATCCGGCTCTGCTTTTCACTCTCCTGCATTCTCTTCTGCGCTTCCTCTGCACTGCGCTGTTCCAGCGCCTTCTGCGTTTCTTCATACTGTCTATAAGTTTCATTGCTTGTGATCAGGCAGGTTTCCTTTGTATCTGTTCTGCCTTCCAGAAACCAGCTTTTCGCGATCATATAGTGAATATCTTTTTTGACTGATTTTATGCTTCTGCCGACTGTTTTCGCCAAATCTTCAAAACTGCAATATGTTTTGTGTCCCAGTATTTTTTTGTATTTCTGAAAACGTTTCAGTCTGCCCAGACCAGTGCATCCGCTGCCGATCATCCCGACTCCGGCAAGTGTACCGATCAGTGTCACAACTGTGGAACCAATACCTCCGTGCCCCATGACCGCCTGCAGAATCTGCACGGTCAGAAGCCCGATTGCCATACTTCCGGAAATAATTCCGCCAAACACGATCAACAGGATATCCTTTACTTTTTCTCCGCCGGTATTACCATAAAGCTCCGGATGCGTTTCTGTATTTTCGACAGTCCCCCACACTTTCTGTGCCCCTGCTTCCGGCTTACGATATCCAGCCTTCTCCGGATGCTCTTTCTGATATTGTTTCAGAGTGCTGTTTACCATTCTTGTGATTGACTGGTTCAGTTCCTGATAATTGCTTGTTTTGACCGCATTTTCTATAGTTGTCTGAACTTCGCGGACTTTCTGCTCTACAAAGCTGAAATCCGATCCGTTGTCATAAGATTTTTTATCCATGCCATCCTCCTGTAAACTATTCTTATTATACAAAAATACAGACAAAAAAACAAGGCACAGGAAAACGTCCTGCACCTTGTCTTGAATTTATGAGTAAGCTCATATGGATTTAAATCTTTTGGCCCTGCATCATAAATTATTCGATAACTTTGATCCATCCTTCCGGAGCTTCGATGCGTCCCATCTGGATTCCGGTAAGTGTCTCGTAAAGTTTCTTTGTTGTCGGTCCCATTTCTTCCATTCCACTTGGGAAGCAGATTTCTTTGCCATGGTCTACGATCTTTCCAACCGGAGAGATAACTGCTGCAGTACCGCAAAGTCCGCATTCTGCGAAATCTTTTACTTCGTCCAGATATACTTCACGTTCTTCGACTTTCAGTCCGAGATAATGTTCTGCAACATATATCAGAGAACGGCGTGTGATGGATGGAAGAATACTATTGGACTTCGGTGTTACAACGGTGTTGTCCTTTGTAACGAAGATGAAGTTTGCTCCACCTGTCTCTTCAACTTTTGTTCTTGTAGCAGAATCAAGATACATATTTTCGTCATAACCCTGACGATGTGCATCCATAATTGCATGAAGGCTCATTGCATAGTTCAGACCTGCTTTGATGTGTCCTGTTCCATGCGGTGCGGCACGGTCAAAATCTGTAACACGGATCGTGATCGGTTTTGCGCCGCCCTTGAAATACGGTCCAACCGGTGTAGTAAGGATACGGAACTGATATTCATCAGCCGGTTTTACACCGATAACAGGGTTGCTTCCGAACATGTACGGACGTACATAAAGTGTTGCACCTGAGCCGTATGGCGGTACATAAGCTTCATTTGCTTTGATTGTCTGCACGACAGCATCAACAAAACGATCCTCCGGGAATACCGGCATTTCCAGTCTTCTTGCAGAATTTGCAAGGCGCTCTGCGTTGAGGTCCGGACGGAATGTTACAATATGTCCGTCTTCTGTTGTGTAGGCTTTCATACCTTCAAATACAGTCTGTGCATACTGGAATACACATGCACATTCGTTCAGTGTAACGTTCGGATCTGTGGTCAGAGTTCCTTCATCCCATTTACCATCTTTGAAGTTGGCAACATAACGATAGTCTGTCGGAATATAACCGAATCCGATGCTGCCCCAGTCAATGTTCTTTTTTTCCATAATATATCTTCCTCCATTCGTATGGATATCTTTGCTACCAATTTTAGCACTTTATTGTGGTGACTTCAATGTAAAAATCACAGAGAAAAAGATTTATTTTACTCTTTCATATTTTACGAAGGAATATTCCAGATCAAAATATGTCTGTTCATCACTTTCTGCAGTGATTTTCCATTCCGGCATCTCATCAAGATTCGGGAAATAACTGTCTGCTTCATATCCAAAGTCAATCTTTGTCACATGGGCGATATCGCAGTAAGGAAGAAGCTGTTTGTACACACTGTCTCCACCGATACAGTATACTTCCTCTGACGGATATTTTTTAATTTCTTCAAGGAGTTCTTCAATAGTATGAACGATAATTGCATCTTTTACTTTATAATTTTTGTTTCCGGTAAGTACGATATTGGTTCTGTTTTTGAGCGGAAGCCCGTTCGGAAAACTTTCCAGAGTCTTGCGTCCCATAACAACGACCTTACCAGTCGTTTCCTGACGGAACATTTTCATATCTGCCGGAATGCTCACCAGAAGTTTGTTGTCTTTGCCGATTGCCCAGTTTTTATCTGCTGCTACGATAATATTCATTTTAACGTTCCTTTCTCCAGGTAGATTTCTTTCCCGTTCACACGGATCAGACTGCGATCGGAATATTTTTGATCTGCGGCCATGTCTGATAATTTTCTACGATCAGATCATCCGTTGTAAAATCATAGAAATTTTTGATTTCCGGGTTAAGTTTCACGGTCGGTGCCGGATAAGGTGTACGACTGATCAGTTCTTTGATCACCGGTACATGACGGTCATAAATATGACAGTCTGCGATCACATGCACAAGCTCTCCAGCCTCCATATCACATACCTGCGCAATCATCATCAGAAGGATGGAATACTGACATACATTCCAGTTGTTTGCAGCCAGAATATCCTGTGAACGCTGGTTCAGCACCGCGTTTAGTGTAAGTTTGTCTTTTCCCGGTTCTTTCGTCACATTAAAAGTCATAGAATATGCACATGGATACAGATTCATCTCGTGGAGATCCTGATGCACATAAATATTAGTCATGATACGACGACTGTACGGATTATTTTTGAGATCATATAAAACACGGTCAACCTGATCCATCATGCCCTCTTTGTACTGGTGTTTTACCTGCAGCTGATAGCCATATGCCTTGCCGATAGAACCATTTTCATCTGCCCAGCTGTCCCAGATATGACTGTGCAGGTCATGGATATCATTGGATTTTTTCTGCCAGATCCATAAGATCTCATCCATTGCACTCTTCAACGCTGTCCTACGTAGAGTCAGTGCCGGAAATTCTTTACGTAGATCATAACGGTTCACCACGCCAAATCGTTTGATCGTGTAGGCCGGTGTGCCGTCTTCCCATACCGGACGTACTTTCTCGCCTTCTGTACTTGTCCCGTTTTCTATTACATCTTTGCACATATTAATAAAAGTAACATCTGCCAAACTCATTGCATTTCTCCTTTCATTTCCCCATCATATAAACTTTATATTCTCCAGATCCGCTTTCGGTCCCGGCTCTGTATCATTTCCGTATAAATTATAACACATCACAACATAAGATGCACCTTCTGAAAATTCCGGTTCATCATAAATATTCATCTTTTTTCCTGACATTCTTTTTAACACTGTTTCCTTTCATTTTACCACCTATCGTTTTTTCTGTGAACCTTCGGATTCATTTAAAAACCATTGTATTTTTCAGCATTTTTGTCATTTTTTCCTATCTTTACTTTTTTCTGGAGCCATGCTATATTAAAACCCATGAAAATACTGATTACACTTTTGAAACCCTTATCTTTTCTTCCTGCGCTTCTTATGATGTATCTGATCTTTTCATTCTCAGCCCAGACCGGGGAGGTGTCCGGGGAATTAAGTTACAAGATCAGCTATAAAATTGTAGAAGTCAAGAACGAGGTTTTACACGAAAACAAGGATTCTTATGAATTAAGCTATGAAGCAGACAATATTCATTTTTATGTAAGAAAAGCAGCGCATATGACCGAATATTTCCTTCTGGCCGTAGCAATTTCTTTCCCACTTTACGTTTATCGTATCCGCGGTATCTGGCTGTTCCTTCTTGCCGGCATTTTCTGTGTCGGTTTTGCCGGACTTGACGAATACCACCAGTCCTTTGTCGGCGGCCGTGGTCCCTCTGTCAGGGATGTTTGCATTGACAGCTCAGGTGCATTGATCGGAATTATTCTGGTTCAGCTTTTTTGCTGGTCCTCCTTACATACACCTGGTTCTTCTTCACGCAAACGTAAAAAAAATCGCAGAAAGCGCCGCAGATCCTGATTCTGCGACGCTTTTCTCTTATCTGTAAAAACCTCTTCCGATATTCTTATTCTTCTTTTTCTGTATCGGCCTGTGTTTCTGTCTCTTCAGCATCATCCAGACCTTCCGCAAGTCTTGCACGGTCTGCAATACTCATGGTTTTCTTTTCTTCTGCCGGCTGTGTTTCCCTGATGATCTGTGCCTGTGCTTCCTGTTCTGCACGTTTTTCCTTTTCACGGCGCAGATAATTCCTTCCACCTGTAAAAAGCATTACAGCACCGACGATGATAAATCCGACACCTGCCGCAAAAAATCCCCAGCTGCCGCCTTCTACACCCTCCAGCACATTCTTGCAAAGCCGATAGCCCGTATACAAAAGATAACATCCTGCCAGAATCATCAATATCATACTTCTGGTTGGTACTTCCGGTTTCTTTTCTTCCTGCGAGTTCTCACCAGAGGCAGTCACTTCTGTCTCCTGCTCTGTCATTTTATCCTGTTCACTCATTATGCCTCTCCTTTTTTCTCAGCCTTAGTGTCTGTTTCTGCCTTAATCTTTTCTTTCTCAGTTTCTTTTTCTTCGGAGACAACCGATTCTTTTGCCAGGCGGCCATAGATTCTGGTTACTTCTCTTATATGGTACAGTGTTGTCTCGGAAATCTGATTCTTTGTAAGTCTCCATTTCCAGTTATCACCAAGTGTAGACGGTGCATTCATACGTGCTTCATTACCAAGACACAGATAATCCTGAATCGGGATGATTGCAAGTTCTGCCACACTTGACAGTGCCGTACGTATCAACGCCCATACACAGTCATTAACCGGCTGTTCATAACAATTTATGTACTCTCTTACAAAGTTCAGGTCATGACCCTGAAGGTTTTCGAGCCAGCCTTTTGTTGTTTCATTGTCATGCGTTCCTGTATAAACGACACAGTTACTGTCATATTTGTATGGAAGATAACTGCTGTCCTCACTTCCGTCAAAGGCAAACTGTAATACCTTCATTCCCGGGAAACCGCTTTCTTTCAGCATGTCCAGAACACTCTCTGTAAGGAATCCCAGATCCTCGGCGATCACACGCAACTCTTTGATATCTTTATGCAGAGCGCGGAACAGATCCATACCCGGTCCCTTTTCCCATTCACCGTTTTCGGCAGTCTTGTCCCCATACGGGATCGCATAATACTCATCAAATCCGCGAAAATGGTCAATACGCACAACATCATAAAGCTTCAGACTGTGGCGCATTCGCTGAACCCACCAACCGTAATTGTCTTTTTTCAGCTTTTTCCAGTCATACAGAGGATTACCCCAAAGCTGTCCGCTTGCAGAAAATGCATCCGGCGGACATCCCGCAACAGCTTTCGGATTATAGTCTTCATCAAACTGGAGCATCTCTGGATTTGCCCATGCATCTGAACTGTCCAAAGCTACATAGATTGGCACATCTCCAATGATCTGGATTCCCTTTTTGTTGGCATATTTTTTAAGCTTGCTCCACTGCGTGGTAAAGCAATACTGCTGGAAACTATAGAATTCAACTTCTTCTGCCAGTTCTTTCTCTGCTTCTTTTACGGCTTTTGAATGGCGGTCCTTTAATTCTTCCGGCCAGTCGATCCAGCATTTACCATTCTGTGCATTCTTGATTGCCATAAACAGGCAGTAGTCCAAAAGCCAGTCTTCTTCTTGTTTCAAAAATGCAACATAATCCGGATCATTTTTTAAATTGGCTCTTTCATATGCTTTGCGGAGCAGTTTGAAGCGGGACAGGTACATCTTCTCATAATCAACATAAGATTCGCTTCCGCCCCAGTCACAGCTTTCACATTCTTCCTTTGTCAGTAATTTCTTATCGATCAAAGTCTCCAGATCAATAAAGTACGGGTTTCCTGCAAATGTGGACACTGACTGGTATGGCGAATCACCATATCCGGTTGGTCCCAGTGGAAGAATCTGCCAGTACTGCTGTCCGGCCTTCTCCAGCTGATCTACAAAATCATAGGCCTCCTTTGAAAAACATCCTATTCCATACTTTGACGGAACACTGGATATTCCCATCAAAATGCCACTTGCTCTCATTGTCTCTCCTCCAAATCTGGTAAATATTCACAAAAATCATTATACCAGAATTGTTGCTATTTTAAAATCCTTTTTTCTTTATGTATACAGCAATATCCTTCCAGACTTTTTCGTGATCTTTTTCATTCAGAATTTCATGCCGCATACCCTGATAGAGCTTGCCTTTGACATCCAAATAACCGGCTCTGCGCATCGCATGGACAGCACCCGCAAACTTACGTACATTACCAAGACACGGATCCTCTGCTCCACTTATAAAAAGAACCGGCATTTTGGATCGTGTACATCTCCAGCCGTGAACATCATATGCCTTTTTCATCAGGTCAAACAATGCCAGATATGCATCATCCGTAAAGGTAAATCCGCATAAATCTGATTCAGTATATGCTTTATAAACTTCCGGGTCCGAACAGATCCACGAATTTCTGTTCCCTTCGCCGCGGAATTTCATTGCATACGCGCCAAGCGATATTGCCTCAAGCAGTTTACTTTTATGATGCGCACCCAGAATTCTGCCTTCAACACAGGCAATCGCCTTACCGAGCGGTCTCGCCTTGTTTTCACTCGGAGAGCCACAGACAATCAGCATATCGATACAGTCATCATGCTCCGCTGCAAAAGCACGAACCGCCAGAGATCCCATGCTGTGCCCAAACAAAATCACAGGGAGGTCCGGAAAATGCCTGTGTATTTCTTTATTTACTGTCCCGATATCCTGAAGCATCGCCTCTGCTCCGCCGCCATACATATATCCCAAATCATCCGGATTCTTCACGCTCTTTCCATGTCCGCGATGATCATGAATAACTGTTATGTACCCTTTTTCCGCCAGATATTCCATAAAAGGAATATAGCGTTCTTTATGTTCGCTCATTCCATGAACCAGCTGAATCACTGCTCTGTACTCTGTCTTTTCTTCCGGCATAATGCATAATGCAGAAATTTCCAGTCCATCCGCCTCAGACAAAAATGTGCCTTCCTGTTTTCTTATCATATTTTTTCCTCCACAGTTTTATCGGTAGTTTCTTATATGTTATTAATCTTCATTGTAGAGTGGGGAATTGACCTTGTCAAGCAATGCCGGCTTCTGCTATAATGAAATTATATATAAATAAAAAACTTTTTAACCGGAACTTCATAAGGAGGAAATATGGATACAAACAATCAGGAATTTTTTGAGGATGAGGAAGTGCAGAAAACTCCAGTCCGAAAGAAAAAGAAGAAAAAAGGACTGATCATCTTTCTGGTCATCCTTGTTCTGGTTATCGCGGGCGGTGCCGGATATTACTTCTACGAACGTCAGAAACCAATTGAAACCACCAAAGATTTTCTTGAAAACATGCGTGCAATGAATTTTGACGGCATGAAGGCTCTTCTGCAGAGCAATGACATGTCCGCCCTCGATGACGCAGACATCACGAGTAATGCCTACACCTCATTTTTCAAAAAAATCAATGAAAAAATGAGCTACAAAATCACGAAGACAAGTTTCCAGATCCAGAACGGAACTGCTTCTGTAACTGCGCACATCCGTTATATTGACGGTGCCGACATTTACAAAGAAACTATCACCGAGTTTCTGAAACAGATCGTTTCCACCGCATTTTCCGGTTCAACACTTACCGAAGAAGAAACAGAGCAGAAACTTGCTTCCCTTCTCGATGAGAAATCATCTACTGTAGAAGATAAATTTACAGAAACCGATATTACTTATCCGGTAATTGAATCCGATGGTAAATGGAAGATCGTTGCCCTTGATGCTGATACTGTAAGAGTCATGTCTGCAAACTTTACCAACGTACAGGATGAGATTGACCAGTCTCTTGCAGATCTGAACAATCCGGACGCTACAGTTGAAAATACAACACCGAGCAGTACCACAAGCATTGATATGGAAAATGATCATTTCACACTGAGACTGACGCAGTTCCGTATCGCACAGGAAATCGATGACAGCGACTGTCTGATGCTCTACTGTGATTATACAAACAACAGCAGTTCTACTTCCAGCGCGCTTGTCGATGTACAGCTTTCAGCCTCACAAAATGGAGAAAAACTTTCTCCGGCAGTACCGAAAGAAGATGATCCGGCAATCAACAACTACATCGCAGAAGTTGAACCGGGAAAAACCGTGACCATCTGTTACGCATTTTCTTTGAATGATAAATCCGATGTAACGCTGGAAGCATCCGAAGCGTTCGCATTCGGAGATGGTAATGTCACTTCACAGACAATCAAATTACAGTAAAATGAATTTTCAAAAAAATTCGCAGCAGAAAAATCTGCTGCGAATATTTTTTTTGCGATTATGGAATACTAGCACTGTGAAAGGATGGTGACTTATGGGAAATAAATTCTTACAGTATTTTTCACTTACAATTGCCATAATCGGTGCGATCAACTGGGGCCTGATCGGTTTTTTCAATCTGAACCTCGTTGCCCTTCTCTTTGGCAGTATGAGCTGGCTCTCCCGTATTATCTACGGTCTGGTCGGAATCTGCGGTCTGTATCTTCTGTCTTTTTACGGACTGATTGAGAAGGACAGAACAACTTCCTGATCAGCAGGATTCCAGAGCCACCTTCATCATATTTTCAAAAGATTCCTGTCTTGCCAGTGAAGAAAGCTCTTCATGTGTCACGAAAGAATCTGAAATTGTCAGAAGGCAGGCTGCATTTTTTCCAAGAAGCTTCGCATTGTGAAACAGTGCGAAGCTTTCCATTTCTACACACTCGCACTGATGTTTCCGATAAAGTTCCCGGAAATCGTCCATATTATCTTCTGCATAAAATACATCAGAGGAATGAACTCTCGCCGGTTTTACCGGTATCTGCAGGCGTTCTGCTGTCTCAAGGATCTTTGCATTAAATTCTTTCGACGGATACATTACATCATCCTGACATCCGTTCTGTACTTTTGCAAAGCTGGATTGGCTCCATGCACTGTCCGCAAGAACTACGTCATACACTGCCAGGTGGTCTGTATATGCGCCGGCCGATCCAATACGGATAATATTTTCCACATCATAAAATTTAAACAGTTCATAAGAATAAATCCCCATGGACGGCATGCCCATTCCACTTGCCATTACAGTAAGTTCCTTACCTCTGTATGTTCCGGTATAACCATATACATTCCGGACTTTATTTACTAGTTTTGCATTCTCCAGAAAATGCTCGGCTACATACTTGGCACGAAGCGGATCACCCGGCATGATGACCGTTCCTGCGATTTCCTCTTTTTTTGCTTCAATGTGCGGGGTTGGTATCGGCATATTTCATTCCTCCTTATTTTTATAATAGAAAAAAGGACTCTGAAATCTCAGAGTCCTCAAGAGCGATAGACGGGGCTCGAACCCGCGGTCTCGACCTTGGCAAGGTCGCGCGTTACCAACTACGCCACTATCGCATAAGAGCGGGTGATGGGAATCGAACCCACGTATCCAGCTTGGAAGGCTGGTGTTCTACCATTGAACTACACCCGCATATCGCTGTGCTTGCGATGCGTTTTTGTTTCGCTCGCTTCAACGATATTGAGTATATCTTATAACTCATGATTTGTCAACAGGTATTTTTAAATTTTTTTAATTTTTTTTATAATATATTTTTTCCTGTTATTTTGGGTAGTTTTGTCAACTTATGTTTTAGTCCTGCCAGTCCCACACATCGGCTTTTGATACAGCATTACGCGGCTTCTTAATTACAAGTTCCGGACTCTTGGCGCTGACCTTTGTATTCGCCGGAATAGATTCTGTAATAAAGGTATTACCACCAATGATTGTATTCTCTCCAATCACAGTCTCACCGCCGAGTACAGATGAATTTGAATAAATCGTTACATTATCACAGATTGTCGGATGACGTTTGACATTTGCAAGCTGCTGTCCCTGTCTGGTAGAAAGTGCTCCCAGAGTCACTCCCTGGTACAGCTTCACATTGCGGCCAATTTCTGTAGTCTCACCGATTACCACACCGGTTCCATGGTCAATAAAGAAATAATCGCCGATCACAGCCCCGGGATTAATATCGATACCGGTCTTGCCATGTGCATACTCTGTCATAATTCTAGGAATATGAGGAACATTCTCCACATAGAGAATATGTGCCAGACGGTATACATAGATTGCAAACACGCCCGGATAGGAAGAAATAATCTCTTCTTTGCTCTTTGCAGCCGGGTCTCCATCAAAACCAGCCTGCACATCTTTCAGAAGTCTCTCCTGCACTTCCGGGAGCTTTTCAAAAAATCCGCCGCAGATACGATCTGCCTGCTCTGATGCCTCCTGCTGCTCTATTTCCTGATTTGCATACAGAAGTGCGATTTCAATCTGCTCTTTCAGTCTGTCGTAAAGATCATTTAGTCTGTAGCCTGTATAATATTCCGGAAACATGCCTGCTGCAGAATCTGACCAGAAATATCCCGGGAAGATTACAGCACGCAGCTCCTTTACTACATCAATGATCACGGCTCTGCTCGGAAGACTTCTTCCGTTCTTCGGCATAAATAATTCTTCATTTTTATAATTTTCAGTCAATGCAGCTGTTGCTTTTAAGATCGCATCTTTTTTTCTGTCCATAAGTCAACCTCTTTCCATTCAATTCAATGCTTTTATATTAACATATTATTATAGTATCCTTTTCACGTCAACAAAAAGAATTGTCCTTTCCGCATAAAAAAGATTGACCTTTCCCCCATCACCTTATATAATGGAACATGTTTGGTGGATATCAGACATGGAGATGTACCCAAGTGGCTGAAGGGTCCGCACTCGAAATGCGGTAGATCGGGCAACCGGTGCGAGGGTTCAAATCCCTCCATCTCCGCTTGACAACAACAGCGTTATCTGTTATAATTTCATTCGTTGCAGATGAAGTAATTACACTTCGCTGATACAGGGGATTGGTCAAATGGTATGATAGGGGTCTCCAAAACCTTTGGTGGGAGTTCGATTCTCTCATCCCCTGCTCATTAAGAGCCTGAAAGCCTTTAAAATCAAGGCATTCAGGCTCTTTTGTTTTGCCCGAATAGGGCAGGGTACCACTCAGGATACCCCCTTCTTATTCTGACAGCAGATTTTATGCTATATTTTCATAAAACCGGACATCATACATCCGCCGGCCGCACCTGCATCAATCACCTGCGGCAGACGCTCCATATTGATACCGCCGATTGCATATACCGGCACCGGACATGCTTTGCAGATTTCCCGAACAAATTCCAGTCCTTTTCCCTTAAGTCCTTTTTTGCATTCCGTTTCAAAGATCGTTCCAAGAATAATCTGCGTGGCTCCGTTTTTTACAGCAGTTTTCATATCTTCCATACTGTGACAGGAAACACTGATTTCCTGAAAATCTTTTCTGAGATTTCTTTGTTCCTCTTCTTTCATTTCCTCAATTACGGGAATGGACAGATGAATCCGTCCGCAGCCCAGACTTTTTGCTATAGTAATTCTGGAGTGCAGGAGACAATTTACGTCTTCTTCTCTGCACATGTCCAGAACTTTTTCTGCAACTACTTCATACGCATCATCCGGCAGATCTTTTTCTCGTAAAATCACCGCATGTGGATGCAGAAGAATCACTTTTTGCATCTGCTCAAAAAAATCTCCCTGCACCAGTGTACGATTCGTAATTACTATAGTATGTTCATATTTTTTATACATAGATGTAATCATTCAGAACCGGCTGTAAACCGCCCTGCTCCATATCTTCATACATTTTTCCGAAGGAACGGTCATCGTTAATTTCAAACTGCTCGTCTCCGACATTATCATCTTCTTTGCCTTCATATTTTTCTTCATGATCACCAATTCCGGTAGAAACGCCTGCCGACACCTTCGTTGCACAGATTTTTGCGATTCCATTTCGAAACGTGGCACTTTCACGGCTTGATACTGTAATTCCCGCGAACGGAAGAAATATACGATATGCACACAATACCTGACAGAGTTCTTTTTCTCCCACATCACGCGGATTGATTCTGTCGTTGTTGACAATCGGACGTAGACGCGGACAGCTCAAAGAAAGCTCTGCATGTGGATATTTGCGGTTAATGTAGTAAACATGCAGTGCTGTAGCCAGTGCATCTTTCCGGAAATCATCCAATCCCAGAAGTGCAGAAAATCCGGCTCCTCTCATGCCTCCCATCAGTGCACGTTCCTGTGCATCAAAACGGTATGGCCAGACACGTTTATGTCCCATAAGATGAAGTGTCTCATATTTGTCTGTATTATAAGTTTCCTGAAAAACCGTGACGTAATCCACACCACATTCATGCAGATATTGATATTCGTCTACATTCACAGGATAAATCTCAATTCCGATATTTTTGAAATATTTTCTTGCAATCTTTACAGCTTCACCGATATATTTCACATCAGAATATGTGCGGCTCTCTCCTGTCAGTATCAGAATCTCTTCCATACCGGTCTTTGCAATGACCTGCATCTCATGTTCAATTTCTTCAAACGTCAGCTTTTTACGCCTGATATTATTGTAGCAGTTAAATCCACAGTAAATGCAGTAATTCTGGCAGTAATTCGCAATATATAACGGAGTAAAAATATAGACCGTATTTCCGAAATGATTCTTTGTAAGTTCCTCTGCTTTTCTTGCCATCTGTTCAAGATACGGTGCCGCTGCCGGGGACAAAAGTGCTTTAAAATCTTCTATCGAACAGGATTCATGGGAAAGCGCCCGTTCCACATCACCTGCGGTATAAGCGTCATAATCATACTCTTCCATTGCCCGAAGTACTTTATCTTTTATATCAGATTGAATAACCTGCATTCCTTCCATATATTCCATATGATTTGTACGGAAAGACGGATCCTGCTCAAGTCTGTGTTTTCTCTCCAGCGCTGCCGGTGGAAGTTTGTCACTGTCTATAAAATATACCTGATTTTCTTCATTCATGATTCCGCTTCCTCCTTAGCGCAAAAATCCTGTCAGCGGATCGGATGCGCTTCCACCTCTGGCAAGAACTCGTCCCATTCCGGTAAGATAAGCTTTTCTTCCGGCTTCAATCGCCAGTTTAAATGCAGATGCCATTTCCGGCACATTTCCCGCTGTTGCAATCGCGGTGTTGGCCATGATCGCTGCTGCACCCATTTCCATTGCTTCACATGCCTGAGATGGTTTTCCGATTCCCGCGTCTACAATAACCGGCAGATCAATCTCATCAATCAGTATCTGGATCATAGCTTTTGTTGCAAGACCTTTGTTGCTGCCAATTGGGGCTGCCAGCGGCATAACCGCAGCCGCACCTGCATTCTGAAGGTCTCTTGCCACATTCAGATCCGGATTCATATAAGGCAAAACAACAAATCCTTCCTTAGCCAGAATCTCCGTTGCCTTGACCGTTTCATAGTTATCTGGGAAAAGATACTTCGCATCACGCATAACTTCAATTTTTACAAAATTTCCGCATCCCATTGCCCTGCTCAGTCTCGCGATACGGACCGCCTCTTCTGCTGTTCTCGCTCCTGATGTATTTGGCAGCAGCGTCACTCCTTTTGGAATAAAATCAAGAATATTTTCACTCTCCTGCGTATTTGCACGACGAAGTGCAAGCGTAATGATCTCCGCACCACCCTGTTCAACTGCTGCTTTGATCAGATTCAGATTATATTTTCCTGATCCAAGAATAAAACGACTTTTAAATTCTTTTCCGCCTAATACTAATTTATCTTCCATCTTCTGTTCTCTCTTTCTGTTTATTTTGCCTGGTTCATTGCAGGATTTTCAGCCTCCTCCGACAAAACGAAGGACTTCTATTTCATCATTATCCTGAATCGTCACATTGCCGAGATTTTCTCTTGGGATGATCTCAAAATTGCGTTCTACAACTACCCATTCTGATTTATATCCCGCTTCATTCAGATATTCCAGAAGATTTTTTCCTGCAATGTCTTTATCCTCACCATTGATTTTTACCATCTATACGCTCCTTTCACTTTCTTATATACGCAAAAAGGCACCGGACAACACACTTATGGTGTTGTCCGGCGCCTGAAATATCCTGTGAAAAGTGGTGCCCCCAGTTCACACTCAACCCATTCATCCGGGCTGCATATATGCAAAACATTATACAAAACTCAGGAAGACTTTGCAAGTGTTATTCTGAAAGATTTACAAAAGATTTTGCATTATTCTCTTTACATATTTTATCCCATTCATTATTTATTCAGTAATTTCTTATATGACAAATCAATAGCAAATGCCCCCAGCGGTGCAGTAAATACTATTGCAAGAACCGCCACAGTAAGTACGGTATCTCCACAGGCCAACCCCAATGCAAGCGGGATTCCTCCAATCGCAGCCTGAACAGTTGCTTTTGGTGTATAGGCCATCATAGCAAACAATTGCTCTTTTCTTTTAAGATTTGTTCCCAGCAAACATACAAATACACCAAACATTCGAAATATCAATGCCCCAATAATAACAACGAAAGCTTTGGCTCCGACTTTTCCAAGGTATTCAATATTTACAGTTGCTCCTACAAGCACAAACAGAAAAACTTCTGCCGCAACCCATAACTTCCCATATTTTACAGAGAGTCTTTCAGCAACAGCTTCTCTCTTTTTCTGTAATCCTATTCCAATAAACATAACCGCAATCAATGATGAAAATGTAATTGCTGTTGTCAATTTATCCTCAATTACTACAAGCAAAAATGAAATGCTCAAAATGATAAGCACTTTTGATGTATCCCGTATATGTACTTTTTTAAAGAAATATGCCAGTAACACACCCAGGAACAATCCTATTGCAATTCCGAAAAATATGGAAACCGGAATATTTACAAACTTAAGTATAGAAGCGCCTTCCCCCTGCATCATTCCGACAAATGTGGAAAACAGAACTATGACATACACATCGTCAACGGATGCGCCTGCAAGGATCAATTGTGGAATTCCTTCTTTTACTCCATAGCCCTCATCCATAAGCTTCACCATTCTGGGAACAACAACAGCCGGTGAAACTGCTGCAAGTACTGCGCCCATAACAGCCGACTCTAATACGCTTAATCCCATTAGTTTTGGTGCCAGCAGAATCATACCCAGCAATTCAAAAGATGCCGGTACAAAACACATAAGAACTGCAGGTCTTCCAATCTTTTTAAGTCCGGACAGATCCAGCCCGAGACCTGCTCTTGTAAGAATGATGATCAATGCTATTTTACGAAGTTCTGCAGATATTCCAAGAATACTGCCATCCAGCAGATTAAGCCCATATGGTCCCAGAATAATGCCGGTGATTAACATTCCAAGTAAAGCCGGTAACTTCATTTTCTGGCATATCCATCCCATGAACATTCCCAAAATTAGAATCAGTGAAATACTTAATAACATAAAATTCCTCCCTATATACGCAGAAAAAGCTGAGACTTTCTGCGTCAGTTTACTCGCAGAAGTCATCAGCTTTCATAAGCGGTTTAAGTAATTTATTACTCAGGGAGAACTTCATTCCCTTTATAGCCTTAATAAGAATAGCACATAAGCTCCTCTTTCGCAAGAAAAAATCATTTTACTCAAACGATCCTACCCCAAATCAGACTTATTCACATTTGAACCATCCATTTTTGTCGCTTGCCATGACTTGCACTATATTTTCCAAGGTATAAATCATCTAATTTTTAAAATCTGGATGACTTTATACTCATTTACTATTATCTGAGGTATCTTAAATCTGAAATTTGATGGATCCGGATAACCAATAAAGAAATTGCAGCAATCCCTGCCAGTACCTGTCCTGTCATATTTATTTCCCCATCGTATAGAATTAACTATTTTGTCAATTTCCAGAGATTTTCCCCTGTCGCCTCTAGTTAGTTGCTACTGACTTTATTTTAGCACAAAAAAACAGCTATATATATTCTCAATTAAATATACACAGCTGTTTATGTAGATTTGTTTTTCTTATCGGATAAAATGTGTTGCTACTCTTTCTTCTTTTTCAGGAAGTCCTAACTGCTCTTTGCCAAGTGCGATGCTCTTCATCAGGAATGTCATATTGGCAGCAAGGGTGCGCATGGTCTGCTTGCCTTCTTCGTCCTTTTCGGCTTCACCCGGAGTTCTTCCGTGAATACTGTTCCAGTACTGGCTGGATGCAATCGGCATTCCGGATATGGTAAAATATTTATTGAGTTCGTCAAATGTCGCCGAACATCCGCCTCGTCTGGCACAGGCGATACTTGCACCGACTTTCATCGTCTTATCAAAATGACTGCTGTAAAACAGGCGGTCAAGACAGGCGACCAGCGTTGCATTTGCAGACGCATAATAGACCGGACTTGCAACCACAAGACCATCTGCTTCTTCAAATTTCGGTGCAAGTTCATTTACGATATCGTCAAAGACACATTTACCTTTTTCATAGCAGGAATTACATGCAACACATCCACGAATGGCTTTATTTCCAACTGTCACTGTTTCCACATCGACTCCGTTTTCTTTAAAAACTTTCTCCATCTCTCGCAGTGCGATTGATGTATTTCCATTTGATTTCGGACTTCCGTTTATCATAAGTACCTTTAAATTTTCTTTCATAATCTTCTTTCTCCTGTCTGTGCTTTTTAACATCCAAATAATTTTGCTGTTTTTTCCATACGTTCCGCGATTGGCACACCGAACGGACACCTTGCTTCACATGCCTGGCATCCGATACATTCAGATGCTTTGTGCTCCAGCAATTCATAATGCGATTGAACCGTTGCCGGAACTTCCGGCTGCATCATCGCAAGATCATAAAACTTGTTGATCATTGCGATATCCAGATTAGATACACATGGTTTGCAATGACCGCAGTATGTACACTCTCCTCTGTAGGAGTGAAAAGGTGCACTGGCAATCACTGATGCATAATCCTTCTCCTCTTCGTTCGCATTTTCGTATGCTGTTGCCTGATCCACCTGTTCTTTTGTATCATAGCCGCACATGATCGAACAGACCGCCGGACGTGTCAGTGCATAGTGAATACACTGTACCGGTGTCAGGCTTACTCCGAACGGGGAACGTTTTTCATCAAAAAGTCTTCCGCCTGCAAAACCTTTCATTACTGTAATTCCCACATCATTCTGTTCACATACCTTGTACAGACGTGCACGATCCGGGTCTGTTCCTTTCAGATTTTCATCAAATTTCTCCGCGAACATCGTATCAATATTTTCACTTGCAGGAAGCATGTCAAATGCCGGATTGATGCTGAAAAGAATCATTTCCACATAACCGGACTCTGCCGCCTTTACCGCTACTTTCGGGTTGTGGGAACTCATACCGATATGACGGATCACTCCGTTCTTTTTTAAGTCCATCACATACTCCAGATAATCCGAATGCTGGATCTGCTCCCATTCTTCTTCAGAATCCACATAATGAATCATTCCGAGATCAATATAATCTGTCTGCAGTCTCTTCAGAAGATCTTCAAAAGCCGGACGCACATATTTCATATCTCTTGTACGGAAATACTGCTCATCTTTCCATGTAGAACCGATATGTCCCTGAATAAACCATTTGGAGCGGTTTTCTTTGATTCCCTCTCCGATAATATTTCTGGATTTCGGATCTGCCATCCAGCAGTCCAGAATGTTGATTCCCTTTGATGAAGCATAATGAATCAGCTCAATACTTTCCTCTTCCGGATGACGTTCCAGCCACTCACCGCCAAAACCAATTTCACTGACCTCTAATTCAGTTTTGCCCAATCTGCGTGTTTTCATTAGTTTTCCTCCAATAAATATAATCATCCTATTTTCACACGAAATATCAAACATTTCTACAACAGTATAACATAAGCTTTTCCGAATTATAATCGTCTAAAAAAGTGGCTATCGTTACCGGTACCGCAGCATTCCCGCTTGGGCTGTCATTTTCACCATATTGCCGATATTTATCCTGCTGTTTCCATTTCGAATCATCGGTACATTACATATCGCTGCGATGACTTCCATGTTGGTCTGGATGATCCTGCTATAAGAAAGTGATATGCTCCCTTCTTTTTTTCAGATTCCATATTTTTTGAGATCCACTTTGCCATTGACCACTTCTACACCGTCTGCTTCCAGAAGTTTTGCCTGTGCGCCGCCTCCTCCGAATGCAAAGGCTCCGGCAAGTTCTCCCTTCGAATTGACTACCCGAAAACACGGGATATGCTCCGGATCCGGATTTTTATGCAGCGCATTTCCGACTGCCCGTGACATTTTGGGGTTCCCTGCCATTTCTGCAACTTTCCCATATGTTGCAACATGGCCTTTTGGGATTCGTTTTACTGCCTCATAGATTCGCTTCGTCGGACTGTCTGTGATCAGATCATAACTTTCGGCAATCATTCTCTTGATGTCTTTATCCGGTATGCTTCCATCCAGTATAATCGTATTCCAGTGTTCTTTATTCTGGTGGTATCCCGCTGTCACAGACTCATATGCAGATCGCCAGAAATCGCGCCATTCCGGATCTGTTTTTACATTCAGATTGATATATCCGTTGCGTTCATAAATCCATAGGAAAGCCTTTTTGCTTCCTTTTACCCTTATCAACTGCCAGTTCGGATCATGGAACGGTTTTTCTTCGTATACATTTTTAAATGACATTCCGAACTTTAATACTTCTTCACGTGTTTTCATAAATAGAATACTTCCTTATTTCTGCAATTTTCATAGCTTATTTCTCCCTTATCAGCGCCTCCGCCAACGTTTTAAATTGCTCTGCAACGTCTCGCCAGTTTTGTTCTGCCATATCCGGAACAGATGCCAGTGGCTTTATGGGTCTGTCTTTTTCTCCGATCATCAGTTCTCTGAGTTCATGATCCAATATCTCATCATCGATTTGCTTCCATCTGGAATTTTCTTCTTCACTCAGATCACCCAGACCAAATTTCTCCAAAATACAGTCCATTATTTTGCTTTCAATTTTATAATACTCTGGCAGATGTACTTTTACCGGTCTGATAATATCCGCAATATATGCCTCACTCGCATCATGCAGAAGACATGCAAGCTGTACCCTCTTCGACCATCCTCTTGCCCTTGCTTCTTTCATACAGTTTATCGAATGCTGTCCTACGGAATAAAAATATTTTAAATGTCCTCCTCCACGACATAACAGACTCAGTGCATGCGCAAGATCTTCCAGTGATACATCTTCACTGTTCATGTGCATAGGATCAAACTTTTTCCCGGAAAATGTGTTCATCACACTCATATCTTTCCAACTCCATTCTCATCTTTTCCAGACGATCTAATGCCTCGTCCGGCATCTCTTTTTCATCATTGCTTCTGTTCTTCCACAGGTTACCACGATTTCATTGTAAATATCTCCTGTTATCCCAAAAGAGAACCTTCTCTGCCCGACGGCAGGGAAGGTTCTCTTTATTTGTTTAATCGCTATCATAATTTCTGTTATAAATCAACAGATTTCAGAAAACGATCAGATTGCAAGAAGATTTTTGATTGCTTCCATATATACAAGTACAGCTTCTTCCATTCCTGATACAAGTATAAATTCATCTGCACCGTGAATACGGTAATCGATTCCCGGCATTTCCGGTCCGAATGCGATAATGTTTTTAAGTGATTTCGCATAAGTTCCGCCGCCGATAACCATCGGTTTATTCTCTGTGTCACCTGTTACATCGACATACGCTTTGTACAGTGCATTTACAAGCGGAGACTCTCTCGGGAAGAACAGAGAATCACCAATTCCAAGGATCTCAATACGTCCGTTTTCATCTTCCAGTCTGTCTTCGCACATCTTACGGACTTCCTCACTCTTGAGAGTAACCGGTACACGGATGTCAATTGTTGCAGAAATCACGCCGTCTTCTGTCTTAACGATACCATTGCACAGTGTCAGTTCGCCGTATTCATCAGCAAACTTAAGACCAAGACCGGAACCATCGCAGGCTGTACCAATATGTTCATTGTAGAATTTTACAAAATCATCTTCGAAGCCGGCTTTTGCAAGACATTCAAATGTCACCCCTGCTGCATTGACACCAAGCATCGGTGTGCTGGCATGTGCCGGAACACCTTTTGCATAAATGCTGATCTCACCATTTGCTTCTGTCACTTTGTATTCCTGAAGTTTTGTCTCAGCAAACGCTGCCTCAAGCCTTTCTTTTAGTCCTGCTTCTGCCGGAACTACGGTATTACAAGTGTCACACACAGCGTTGGAAACAAAACCGCCATTCATGGAAATAATTTTTGTATTTTTGGAATATGCCATCATTCCCATCTGACCCTTTTCACCATGGATACATGGGAAACTTGCATCCGGTGTAAAACCACAGGACAATTCCTCTTCCACCTCATTGTAATGTTCCATGCATTTTGATCCGGTTTCCTCGTTACATCCCATGATCAGGCGGACTCTTTTGTTTAATTTCACACCTGAATCACGTACGAGTTTCATTGCATAAAGAGCTTCCAGAACCGGGCCCTTGTCATCTGTAGTTCCGCGTCCGTATACATGGTCACCTTCTCTGGTAAGTTTAAACGGATCATATGTCCAGTCACCGCCTACCGGTACAATATCAAGATGTCCGGCGATACCGACGATTTCCTCTCCTTCGCCCATCTCTGCATAACCACAGTAATTGTCAAGATTTGCTGTTTTGAAACCAAGCTCATCTGCAATTTTTAATGCTTCCTCAAGAACCTTTGCAGGTCCCTCGCCAAACGGCATTCCCTCTGCCGGAGTTCCAAGCTGCGAATCAATTGCAACCAGTCTTCCGAGATTTGTCAGCATTTCATCTGTCAATCCATGAATTTCTTCTTTGATGCTCATTATCATTTCCTCCAGATAATATTATCCTGCCAGAAATCATATATTCTGCAGTCTTTCTTAAATATACACTCTTTTGAGTTACATCACAAGTGTTTCTAGTTTTTTAAATACCATATCTGTATACATCTGCTTGATTTCATGACGACTCATTCCAGCAACCTCTGCATGTACTTCAAAAGTATTTACTTTATCTTTTATGCGAATGCAAAAATATACAACTCCCTGCACACTGTCCGAATTATTTGGATCAATATTACCGGTCGTTCCCGTTATTCCGACAGCAATATCCGTATGCAGCTTTTCCTGTACTATTTTTGCCATTGCCTCTGCACATTCTTTGGAATATACCCCGTACTTTTGTATAATTTCTTTCTCAACACCAATAAAGATTTTGGTCTCATTCAGATATGTGACATAGCCTCCCGGAAAAATTGCGGATGCACCTTCTGTATCTGTGATTGTGGATGCAATCATACCAGATGTGCAACTTTCCATCGTAGAAATTGTTGTATGTGTATCAATCAGTTTTTTAATGATACTGTCTTTTTCTTTCTGTTCCATACTCTTCATCTCCAAATCGAATTGCTGCCTTTATCCTAACAGATATTGCTCATCCAATCAATTCCTTTTCCACGTTTTCAAAACCAATGCGCTCTATTGTTTCTGCAAAACGTTCGCCTTTGTTTCCATGATCCCTGAAGAAAAGAATCGCTTTTTCAACGACATCAAGTGCTGCTTCTCTGGAAGTAAAAATTTTGCTGAGTGCTCTGCCCTTTGATACTTTTTTCCCCCAGCGTCCGCCGACATAAATCTTATAACCATATGTACCATCTTCGATTGTGTGGAACGGACATTTTCCAACACAGCGTCCGCAGTGTCGGCACTTTGTCTCATCAATTGTGATTTTTCCATCCACTACTTTTGCGACCTTGTTTGGACAGGCTGCTTCGATCGCACATTTTTTGCATCCTTTGCAAATATCAGTATTTACTTTCGGAATGCGCTGTCCGATGATTCCCACATCATTTAAGTTCGGTTTTACACAGTTGTTCGGACATCCGCCAACTGCAATCTTAAATTTGTGTGGCAGTACAATGTCTCTGTATCCTTCATAAAAGCGTTTATAAATTTCCTCTGAGATTGCATAGGAATCCAGAAGGCCATACTGACAGGTTGTTCCCTTACAGGATACGACTGGACGGACTTTTGCTCCTGTTCCTCCTGTCACCAGATTTTCTTTGGCAATAAACTCTCTAAATTCATCAATCTTTTCATATGGGATTCCCGGAATTTCCACAGAAAGTCTTGTTGTATATAGAAGTTCACCGCTGCCAAACTTTTCTGCAGCTTCTGCCATACAACGATGCTGCGCTGCCGTTACTTTTCCGTTTATCGTCAGGACCCGTGCGGAAAAAAGATCTGTTCCGCGGTTATTCAGAAATCCCATTCCTTTTACTCGTTTTTCGTCCTCTTTACTTACTGTTAATGCTGACATGTATTTCCCTCATCTCATTTCATATTTTGATTTGTATTTCATAATATACCACTTGAGTATGTATTTGAAAAATGATATTATTTTATAGAAATAATAGGTATTTTCTATACAAGGAGCATATCATATGACGATACGACATCTGACTATTTTTGTTGCGGTAGCTGACCAGGGTTCCATGAGTGCTGCTGCTGCTTCTCTGTATTTATCGCAGCCCACCGTAAGTCAGGCAATCCGTGAGCTGGAAAAACATTACAATGGACTTCTCTTTGAACGTCTCGGTAAAAAGCTTTACCTCACAGAACGTGGCAGACTTTTGCTTCCTCAGGCCCGCAGTCTGATTCAGCAGTTTCGGCAGATTGAGGAGCTGATGCTGAATCAGGGACAATCTCAGATTCTGAAACTTGGTTCTACGATTACAGTCGGAACCTGCCTCACTCCTTTCCTAATTCCGAAACTTCAAAAGAACCTTCCGGATGTCCACGTCCATTCTTATGTGAGTAATACCAAGGACATTGAGCAGAAACTTCTGCGCGCTGAACTTGACGTTGGAATTGTAGAGGGCGAAATTCTTTCTCCTGACCTTACCGTTCTCCCGATTATTGATGACTGTCTGGTACTTGCCGTCGGCAAATATCATCCTTTATATCATAGAAATTGCATTCAGATTCGGGATCTTGCAGGAGAAGGCTTTGCAATGCGAGAGCAGGGGAGCGGAACCCGGCAGCTTTTTGAGGACTATATTGCCAAACATCAGATTTCTGTTCGTACGGTCTGGGAAGCAAACAGCCCCCGAACACTTTTAAATGCTGTGCTCTATGACCAGGTACTTTCTGTTATGTCGCTTCGCCTTATGACACATGAGATCCGCCACAATACAATTCGTGTTTTCTATAACAAAAATGGCGAATGGAACCGTAAATTCAAACTTGTCTATCACAAAAACAAATTTCTTACTCCTGTGATCCATGACCTGGAAAAACTGCTCCACACATACAAGAATATCAAACTCCCGCCAAATATAGGAATACTGGAATAAAATGAATCTTACTCATATGATAAAGGAATTTTTTTTATGGAAAAACATATTACTTTCGACGTTGAAGAACATATGACCGGACAGACTGTCGAAAAAGTTCTACGCACCGCTCTCGGTCTCACAAAAAGGCAGATCAGCCGTGCCAAATTTCAAGCGGACGGGATACGTAAAAACGGTGTGCAATGCCGGACAACCGATATCGTACAGACCAGTGATCAGATCATAATCTGTATCGAGGCTGCCAAAAACGATTTGAATCATCTGGTGTCATTTTGTGGAGATGCACATCCTCTCGAAATCTTATATGAAGATGAAGATATTCTCGCAGTAAACAAGCCAGCCGGAATACTTACTCACCCTTCCGGTGCACATTACGCAGACACACTTTCCAATCAGGTATCCGGATATTTTCATAAGAAAAAAGTCTCCTGCCGCGTCCGCCCGATAGGACGGCTCGACAAAGAGACTTCCGGGATTGTTTTATTTGCAAAAAATCAGGTGTCTGCACAGCGGCTTCAGGCTCAACGTGAGTCCGGCATTTTTCATAAACAATACATTGCCATAGTAATGGGAAGTTTTTCTGATGATACAAGTACTTCATCGAATACTGCGTGGCACACGGTTTGTTTTCCGATCAGAAAAACAGCAGATCATCCATTGCGGATGGAAGCAATAACTGATTTCGGCAGTTCTTTTGTTCCTGAATCTGCTGACTTTGTGACACCTCTGGCTGGTATGACAACATTGCTTTCTGCTGTCACACATTACCAGATTCTTTACAGGTCACCAGACTGGTCGATCGTAACTTTAAAGCTGGATACCGGACGCACGCATCAGATCCGTGTCCACATGAAGGCTCTCGGGCATCCGCTTCTTGGAGATACTTTGTATCAGAAAACTTTTCCGGCAGATTCTTTATCCGAACAGCCTGTATTTCATCGCACAGCCCTGCATGCATGGAAGATCCAATTCCGGCATCCGTTTAACAATGCATGGATTTCACTGGAAGCTCCACTCCCTGATGATTTCTGTAACTGTTTTCAAAACATCAATTTTAGTTTATAATTACTTTTATACACAGAATATTGGAGGTTTTTATGTCTGCTCAAATTCGGGATATGACAAAGGGTTCTCCGGCGAAGCTTATTCTGCTTTTTGCAGTACCGTTGATGCTGGGGAATATTTTTCAGCAATTATATACGATGGTTGACACGATTGTTGTCGGACAGGTTGCCGGAGTACAGGCTCTTGCCGCACTCGGTGCTGTCGAATGGATCATGTGGATGGTTCTTGGTGTTTCCACAGGTGTCACACAGGGATTTTCTATTTTGATCTCTCAGCATTACGGTGCACGTAAATGGAATGATCTCAAAAAAGCTGTCGCTCACAGTTATCTGCTTACTGCCATTACTGCGGTTTCTCTTCTGATTGTCAGCCAGCTTGTAGCCAGATGGATCCTGCTGCTTTTAAATACACCGGATAATATCATCGGAATGTCTCTGATCTATCTGCGGATTGTTTTCTGCGGAATTCCGGTAGTTGCGGCTTATAACATTTTTGCGTCTGTGCTGAGAGCTCTCGGAAACAGCCGCACACCGCTGATTGCCATGATCATTGCAGCTCTGATCAACGTTATTCTGGATCTTACTTTTGTTGCCGTGCTTCACTGGGGTGTTGCCGGAGCTGCGCTTGCAACCGTTACCGCTCAGGCTTTTTCCGCACTGTATTGTTTTATGATTGTTCGCAAAATCGATATTGTACATACTTCTAAAGAAGATTTTGAAACAGTACCCGGCCTTAACAGAAAGCTTCTCGAACTTGGTGCACCAATCCTTTTTCAGGATGTCATCATTTCCGTCGGAGGTCTTGCCGTACAGTTTGTCATCAATGGTTACGGTTTTCTCTTCGTCGCCGGTTTTACTGCCACCAATAAGCTTTACGGAGTACTTGAGATGGCTGCGATTTCCTACGGTTATGCCATTGTCTCTTACGTAGGTCAGAACCTTGGCGCAGGAAAGATTGACCGAATCAAAAAAGGTATATATACAAGTGCTTTTCTTGCCTTTCTCACTTCAGCATTTATCAGTATCATGATGTTTCTTTTTGGAAAATTTTTACTTTCTATGTTTATCTCCGGTGATCCCACGCAGGCGGAACAGGTTCTTGGAATTGCATGGCATTATCTGTCGATCATGGCATCCTGCCTTTGCATTCTGTATTTTCTCTACGTCTATCGTTCTGCACTTCAGGGACTTGGAAATACGATGCTCCCCATGCTGAGCGGTGTTGTGGAATTTTTTGTACGTGTCGGTGTTGCTCTCCTGCTTCCGAAGTTTATCGGACAGAATGGCATTTTTTATGCAGAGATTGCTGCATGGACAGGAGCTACCGTACTTCTTATTGTCAGTTATTACATCAGTATTCGAAAATTTATGTGATCCGTTCATCAGTCGCATAACTGTAAAATTTTTAATAAGTCATTTTTGGGGAGATCTGGATTGCTTTGATAGACATCAATGTAGTCTGGATCTTCTGTTCTGTCCTGAAAAGCCGGAAACAAAAATCCACACTCCGGCTCTCCCGGCTCATAATCGCCACTCACCGGACAAATTGCACAGATAAGATATTCATACATTTCTTCTGATTCCCAGAGATTTTTCTTATCTGATGTCTTCAGAGGAATATCATACGTATTATGAAAAAGATATATCGCATACTCATGATCTGTATGATATTTTTCAGCCACATATTCATAAAATGCTTCCAGAAGCGCATCATTTTTCAGTGCACTGGATTTCACGCCCAGAAGGAGCTGGCGGATTCCTCCCGGTCGACATGCGTTCTCAGGAAGAATGTATCGTTTCAGATTTTTGTTTGTAGGCGAAAATGGAATTATTTTGGCTATCGCAAGATTTTTTTCCTTCTCTTTTGGTTTGAGTTTCAGAAAATTTGTATTAAACGTTCCATCAATAAAACCTTCTGAATCCATATAACTTCCCGCAATGCGCGTCATTGAAGTCCGGGACAATGTCATTCTCCGTGTCAGCTCCAGTATTTCTTCTCTGTTGATCGGTATAATGGATGGCATGATAAATTCCTTTCCTGATATTTTTCTTATTTTAACGCTAAAAAGCCGGAACAGATTTTATCTGCTCCGGCTTCATTATCGTATCTTCAAAACCACATACATGTTG